>Ga0209972_10000036_pt1 | contig 126843 bp, 156 predicted proteins | sample NOAtaG_7_FD_187302 | JGI IMG/M metagenome (GOLD analysis project Ga0209972, IMG submission 187302) | Freshwater lake microbial communities from Lake Erie, under a cyanobacterial bloom - NOAA_Erie_Diel1S_2200h metaG (SPAdes) (version 2) | ecosystem: Environmental > Aquatic > Freshwater > Lake ... | reverse complement strand
TTGGTTTGGCATCATATTGGGATTTTGGAAAAGTGTAGTAGTTGTAGTTCTAATTGGGATGCTTTTTGGTAGCACTCGTGTTTCTTCTAACTGATCATGACTCTTAAAATTTCTGAAAAGGCAAATCACAACTATCTTGCCAAGGTAGTTGAATTGACTAATCTTCGTAAACACGAGAATGCAGATCGTCTGCAATGTGTGGCTATTGATGGTAACAATGTAATTACTGGTCTTGATGCACAAAATGGATCACTTTATGTTTATTTTCCCTTAGAATCTGCAATCAACAAAGAGTTTCTTTCTTGGGGTAATTGTTTTGAAGATAAAGAACTTAACCAAAACAAAGAAGTAAAGGGATTCTTCAACAAAAAAGGTCGTGTTCGTGCAATTCGTTTGCGTGGAGAACGGTCCGAAGGTTATATTGTTCCTGTCCAATCAGTGTCGGATTGGATTTTTATTGCTACAGGTAAGAATTTTAAGATTACATCTGAGCATGTAAACCAAGAATTTGATTGTATTTTTGACATTCAACTATGTGAAAAGTATGTTAATCGAGAAGCACTCAAACTTCGTAACTCTGAAAAGAAAAACCAAAAGAAAGTAGCAAAAGAAACAAAACTGATTGATAATCAGTTCAGATTTCATATTGACACTTCTCCTTTGAAAAAGTGTGCAGAAAACATTCATCCTAATGATCTGATCTCGATCACGAAAAAACTACATGGAACTTCATTTGTTGTGAGTAAAGTTCTTTGTAAGAAGCCTTTACAATGGCATGAGAAAGTTCTCAAAAAATTAGGAGTAAACATCGTAGATACTCATTACGATTTGGTTTATTCTAGTCGTAAGGTTATTAAGAATAGTGATCTCGAAAAAACTCAAAATCATTTTTACTCTTATGATGTTTGGGGTGATATTGCAAAATCACTTGAAGAAAATCTAACAGCTGGTATTACTCTTTATGGTGAAGCTGTAGGCTATCTTAAAACAGGTGCATATATCCAGAATGGATATGATTATGGGTGTGAACCTGGAAAATTTGATACTTACATTTATCGTATTACTTTCACTAATGCGGATGGTAAGGTGTTTGAGTTTTCTACACAACAAGTCAAAGAATATTGCTATAAATTTGGAATGAAATGTGTCCCAGAAATTTACTATGGTAGAGCAAAAGATCTCTTTGATATTATTGTTGATGATGATTGGACATCTAATTTTGTCCAAAAACTTTCAGAACATTATCTAGAACTTGATTGTGATATGTGCGTCAGTCAAGTTCCTGCTGAAGGTATTTGTATTCGTCGGGAAGTTTTTGACATTGATGTATACAAACACAAGAGCTTCCGATTCTTTGAATGGGAAACGAAACAACTGGATGCTGGAGAAGTAGATTTAGAAACACAAGAATCAGAGGAAGCTGAGGTCACTTGACAATTCTCAGCTTCTGCAGTAAAATTCAGACCACCTATTGAGGACTAATGAGCGACCAAGAACAATTTATTTTCGATCTGATCAACGATCTTGAGGTAATTCTAGATGACATTCAATTTGATTTTGGATATGAGAATGTTGCTGCCGAAAAAATGCAGGATTTGATTGAAAAAATGAAAGAACATCAAGAAAATCTATGATTCCCACAGTTGGTCTCGAAGTCATCTACAAAGATCACATCGGCACCATTCGATTTGTTGATGAGCAGTATGCAACACTCTGTATCAGTCAATTTAAAGAAAGAAACAGAGATGTCTGCATTGTGATTCATTGTGACAATTTCAAACATCTTCGTCTTTTAAAGGAGTCCGACAAATGAGGTTTACAGTGACCTACCAACAACCCAAGAAAAAAGGGTATTCCCAACAACAAGCAACATTTTTTAAGGTAGAAGATGCGAGCATGTGGGAGGAGCATGTATTAAAACAAGGAGCGACTGATGTTAAAATTGTCGTTTGCTGACTTTTAACCGATTTTTAAACAAAAAACCACTAAATAGCACAACGGAGCTTTCGTACCATGATTTCACTAGCAAATCCACAGAGTCAAGTACAGATTACCGAAAAAAGGATCTATTTTATCTCAAAGAATGATGTTTCGGACTTTCATGATGAAGTTGGCTTTTATGTAGATCTAGAGTACAATGATGGATCATACGATACCTTTGGGCCATATTCGACAAGACAGGAAGCACTTGAAATGTAAAGTTTTTTTGCCAGTGGACGGTTTAAAATCCGTCCATTGACACTCACAACAGTACATTCAGTTGCTACCATAGGACTGTTCAAAGGAGTTTCCATCATGCCACAGAGTTTCATTGCAGATCTAGTAGATTTTGCCGCAGACAAAGAAGATGAGTTGCTCAGTGTCTTTGCTGAGCAACTTCGAGATGAAGAGGAAGAACAATCTGTAGATTTTGATGATTACTCTCGCTGAATTACCATGTTATCACAAGATGCTATTGAAAAATTAGGTCAACTTCTGGCAGAATCTTTTCCCGAATTTGTCATGGATGATGAAGAATTTAATTATAAATTCTTTGAGTTTCTGGCAAAGTCTTCTCTTTCCTATGTTTATAAAAAACTAGGAAATCAAATTGATTCTGATCTTGCGGTTGAAATTTCATGCGCAATTCAAAATAATATTAGTCTGACAAATGTCCAAACAGAAAACCAGAGTTCTTGTTGAGCCAATTTCATCTCATGCAAAAGATCGTTTTGATGAGCTCATGAACAACATTCACACTTGTAAAATTGATTTTGAGTCTGATTGTGAATTCTATTTACAATCTGCAAATGAGAACTACTATTTTGTAGTTCAAAAAAACAATGATCCTAATTGGAAAATTCTGAAATGAGCCAGTTTGTGATGGAGATCGTAAATTACAGTTACGATCCAGAAACTAAGTCAGGTATTGTTGTTGCAATGCTCGATGATTTTCTCATTCGTTATCCTGCAACTTATGAATTTCCAGAGGAATATGGTCCTGGATTAGGCGAAGCAAACTTTACTCTGGGAGACGACGAGGAAATCCCAGAAGATGAGACCGAACTTGAAATGTTTTTTGAGGACTTGGATCTCATTTGGAAACAAGTAGACAACTCGGACTGTGACGATTGAAAAACTGTCCATTCTCTTGACACACCACACACTTCTCATGCTATGATGAACGAGTTCACACAAAAGAACACCTTCCTTATGGAAGACAACGATCTTGATTTCATCGACGATTTGCTTGACGATGGAATCTTTGGTTCCTCTATTCGAGAGGAACTTGATCCCGAAACAATGAAACTACTGGAGGATTTTTGATCATGACCGCTACTTCAACACAACCCACCATTTCTAACCAACTAGGTGAGCTATTTGTCTCCGACAATGTTTGGAGTGCCACACTTACAAAAGAAGGTTCTGACGCCATTTCTGCAATTGATTGGAATGGTGAATATCTAGAAGTTACCTTCCGTCGTGGATCTAATAGCAGTGATCCATATGCTTATACTGCAAAATCCATCGCAGTCAATGAACTACTGGAAACTGTTCGTGTAGTTCTATCTGGTGCAGCAAATGTAGTTGGTGATGCTACTGCCACTGCATCTGTTGGTAGTGTGTACAATCAACTGCTAAAGTCCAATCAACTCGTTCTGGTAAACTGAAATGACAACACAAGAAGCAATCAAACTACTGCGTGATTCTGGCAGTGGTGACAATCTTCTGAACATGCTCGATAAAGTTGCCTCTCAGCTCTGTGATCCGACAGAAAACGAACCAACTCTAGAAGAAATCAAATTTTGAGTTCGGTTTAAAAACTGTCCACTCTTTGTCCCACGAGTCAGTATACCATGTATATTTGACTCGTGGTTAATTTATAAAAAACAAATGCCTGAACAACTGAATTTTGCGGGAGATGTTACCACCTTCCTTGGTCTTATTGGCGTGGTTTCCACGGCTATTATCATTATTACTGCTTTCCGCCGTTTTTTCAATAGTCCTTACAATATTTCCGTAAAAAACAACACTGAAACCGAATCATGAAAGAAGAAACCGTATTTCATCTCATGGAAAAAATGACATTTAGTGAACTTCTGGAAGATTTCGATCCTTTTGAAGCTGATCTCGAAAAGAAAGCTGCTGAGCTTGAAATTACCGTTGATTATTACATCTACGAATTCATTTGATTATGACTTATTCCGTCCATTCTGACACTGAACATGAAGATTTCGAAGATCTTGATGAAGCACGAGATGTAGCCTACTCCATGGCAGAAGAGTTTGGTTCTGCATATATCGTCGATAATCGTACTAATGATGTGATTGAGCAATACTAAATTGAGTTAAAAATTGGAAGTCATAAGAAGCGCCTCAATCAAAGAGGCGCTTTTTTCTAAATATCTAAAAAGATATTAGAAATGGCAAGAAAAAAGGACGAAACTGAAATTGGAATTACTGGAAAACCAATTCCAAGAAGAAGATTGTCTCCTGGAAATAGATATGAGTTTGAAAAAAAGAGAAGACAAAATCTAGGAAGAAATGTTGGTGGTCAAACATATTCTTCTGATGTAAATCCAAATTACAATCCAAGAGAAAGAACATTTAAGGAATTTTTGGAAATAATTAACAATCTGGTGTGACACCACGGAAACTGTCCTAGAAGCCGCTTCCTGGGGCATCTGGTGGGCTTATAGTGAGCTTGTCGAACACAGGCAGTCCAATGCTCAACTTCACCAAAGGCAACGGCAAGCTCTCTAAGAACACTCTTATTTTTAATCTTCCTGCCGGGAAGACTTGTCCCGGAGCACTTCTGTGTAAATCCTTTGCCGTAGTCGGAGAGAATGGCAAGCGACACATTCAAGATGGAGAACATACTGAATTTCGTTGCTTTGCCGCTTCTGGTGAAGTTCAGTACGATTCTGCATTTTATAATCGTGCCAACAACTTTCAGATGGTCGTTGATGCTATTCGTGATGGTTCTACAGCTGATTTGATTCACGATTCCATTCAGCATCATCGCACTCGCAATACAAAGAAGGTTCGCATTCACGAATCTGGAGATTTTTTCTCTGGTGTTTATCTGGATGCCTGGATTGAAGTCGCAATCCGCAATCCTGATCTGATCTTCTATTGCTACTCTAAGAGTCTGCAGTTGTTTCTTAACTTCAAGTTGCCAGAGAATTTCTATATGACTGCATCTTATGGTGGTAAGTGGGATTATCTGATTGATGAAGGATATTTCCCTCGTTATGCTAAAGTTGTGATGTACGAGGAGGATGCACAGGCACTTGGTCTTGAAGTAGATCATGATGATTCGCATTGCCTTGGTGACAAGCCATTTGCGCTGTTGGTTCATAATACTCAACCAAAAGGGTCTAAATGGGGCAAGGCTATTCGTAATCGTAGAATCAATGGTCAATTCAGTGGCTATTCTGCCAAACAAAAGGTAGCAGCATGAATTTGGTGGTGGACGGTTCGATTTCCGTCCACCATTTTCTCCACGAGCACCAGACTGCCCTATTGTATCTACAGTTCATCCAATCCAAATGAAACACTTTTCTCTTGGATCAGTGATTTTGATTGCATCAGTTTGCTCTTTGATCACTGGAATTTTTGTGTTCACTACACTAAGAGATTCTTGTTTCAGTGCATCTTATGCCTCTGCATTTCCTGGCGAGTGTTACAAGGATTGACCAATTCCCAAACTGACACACAATTCACTCCACAAGAACCAATTTCACCTAAACTACTCAAGTAAGTCCAAATCACAATCATGGGACTCGATTCTTATCTTTATGCCAAGCAGACTTTTACTTCTGCATCTTGGGGCAAAGAAGATGAACGCAAAAAAGTAAAGTCAATTGCAAGGATGCTCAAGGCAACCAAATTTGTGGATGAAGATGATCTACAGTTTGGTGAAATGCAATTACAAATTGGTTACTGGCGTAAGTCTAATCACATTCACAAATTCTTTGTGGACAAATGTGGTGGTGGCAAAGATGAATGCCAAAGAATCTATGTTGAGTTGGATGATATTAAAAAACTCAAAGATCTTTGTGAGTCTGTACTAAAAGATCGTAGTGTCGCAAGAGAATTGCTGCCAACTCAATCTGGATTCTTTTTTGGGGCAACAGATTATGATCATTGGTATTACGAAGACATTGAGTACACAATTCCCATTCTTGAAAAAATAATCAAGAATTATAAGAAAGAATGGGAACTCTACTATCAGGCATCTTGGTGAACATCATGAATCAAACTGAAATTTTTGAAATGACCGAACGAATGGAACAGTTTGGTGGTTCATTCGTGGTTGCTCTATCTAAAGCAATTCGTTGTGCGGATTCTTATAACAAACAACGAATCATTGGAGCATTTCCTGATTATGTGGAAGAGTATGGACCGAACAGCAAATTTGCTGTGACACCCAACTAAGTGGCACAAGGGGGATTGCGCCATCCCCCAATCCCTGCAATAATGACTTTGTTGATCGGACAGCTCCAATGGCAACTCCACGCAAAACCATCCAAGTTGAGCAAGTTCTTAACTTTGTGAATACACAACTTCGTTGCGATCATTGGAGTGCCGATGAAAAGAAAGGAATGTACATTGTTCTCGATCGCATTCTTCACGATACAGATCAGTATGCTGGCTTCAATTATGTGGATTCTTATAATCCAGAAGATCCTGACTTTCAAATTGGCGGCAATAAAGAAGTCAGCCGCCAGTATTACTTAAAGACAAACACCTATTCCTACCAAAACAAAGTTCGTAAGGTTTGAATCATGATTCTCGACGCATTCAAGGTCTACCGTGGTGCAAATTGTTCTGATGCACTAATTGAGATCAGCTTGTCAATTCGACAACTTCTTGCAAAATCAATGTCATTTGATGAACGCTGGTATCCTGACAGCACTTGGCTGATCATGGACAAAGAAGAGGACCGAGAGTACAAGGTGTTCGATCTCTAAACTGGCACAAGCACCACTCCACCGCCCAACCTCAAGCCTTATACTAAGTTCATCGACAACAAGGCAATGCAAACCGCCATCGTCACTCCCAAATCCAGCAAAGCCAAGAACCGGCTTGTCAATACTATGGGTGGGAATGCAACCTGTATTGTCGAACAACAGAAGGACCAAAAGGTCTTTCTTGCCTCTACTAACAGAAAATACTTTTTCTGGGTAGACTTGAATAATGATCCAAACTGGATCATTTCTATCTGATTCTTATGGGAATGTGTTTGCCCTAAAAGTTACACACTGTTCCTTTTCTTTTTTCTCACAGATCGTGACCAACCAAATCCAACAGCTGCAACAGACCATCACCGAGCTTCAGGCTGGTGTAGATCAGGCACAGAACATGCTAATTCAAATTGGCACCACTATTGCAGATGCTGCCCCACAGGAACAAGAAGAAATCCAAGCAACGGTTCAAATCAATCCTGAACTAACTTCTCTGATTGGTGAAGTAACTCAGGCACGAATTGATCGTATGTCTGATGAGTATCGTCAGCGTATCCAATCAATCGAAAAGATCAATGTATCTTTTGAGCTTGTTCTGGCAGATTACTTCCACAACCAAGAAGTTGACATGATTATGGAGAAACTGAACTTCTGTCGTCGTATCAACGACTTCAACTACATGCGTTCCATTTATGATCTGTACAGCGATTCTCCTTCTAATCGTGAACTGATGAAGGCAATCTGTGCCATGTATCGTCTGAATGTCAAGAATTATGTTGAGGATTCAACTGAAGCTGCACGCAGCAAAGATCGCTCGATTGTAAAGTATGCGACTGCCTGCCCTGATTGTGGTGAAGTTGCTAGCTCTCTGGTTGATGATCTACTGTCAGTTGGTCTCAAAAAGTGATTTAATTTAATCACATAATAAGAAAGGAGCCTTGCGGCTCCTTTTTTTGTTTTAGTTTTATTTAGAAGTTTACTGTTCAGATTGTTCAATGATTGAATCAATCCAATCTTGTGACATTGCAGCCATCATTTTAACTGCAGAGTCTTGTGAATCGCAATATCCTTCATCAAGAAGATGAGTGAGAACGAGATCATAAGCATCAAATGTTTCGCCAACTCTAACTTTACTCATATCTGTTGTTCTTTTTATTCTTGCCGCAGACCTGGTTGGAGATTCAGCTGCCTGTTTTTTTGCTTTTTTCTCTGCAGCATTTCTGATATTTTCCACTGATTGCTTTTCTTCGTCGGAAAGAGGAAATGAGTGTGTAAGATCAGGTGCACCAGGATATAGACGCTTCTCATTCATGTAAGCTTCTTCCATAGGTGGACGAGTTCTAATTGCATCAATTTTATTTGCTCTCCTTCCTTGGCCTCTTGCTCTCAATGCAGTTGCTCTAGTTTCCATTCTTTTTGCTGGAGTCATGGCAAGACCAGGATCTTTCTTGGTGACATCTACGCCTCTTGCTTGTGATCTTACTACGCCAGATTCGCTTGGTTCACCATGTGTAATGGATCTAGATCTTGCAAGATGTTGGCCATCTTTGGTATATTGCTGGAAGACCTTTTGGCTTGGGCTCGATACTTCACCAGTGAATTTCCCAGTATTAGGATCAACTCTACCACCAAATCCTTTGACTTCATTGATATTATCATAAATTGACAAATAAGCTTCTGTTAGATCTTCCATAAAAGTTTTGTTTTTACAATAGAAGTATTTAGAAAATAAATACCTAAAACAGATAAAACCATGACATTTCCAATTAACGAAAAGAGAGGATTGTGGGATAACATTCATGCTAAAAGAAAAAGAATAAAAGCCGGTTCAGGAGAAAGAATGCGAGAGCCAGGTTCGGAAGGTGCTCCAACCGCAAAGGCACTTAAACAATCTCAGACAGAGGACAATCTTTTTGATCTTGTTTATGATTTCTTTATTTCCGAGAATTTGGATGAGCAGGATGTCCTAGCCATCATGGCTCGCGTTCCCATCGAAGAAATTTTAGAAGTTATGAATGGGGAAGCACAATGAAAACATTCTCACAGTTTCTAGAACAAGTTGGGCACACACATCAAACACCAAATCAACAAGTTGTTGCAAGACAGTTAGATCGTTCCAAAAGAACAAGACATTCGAATATTGTAAAGAGTACAATCAAAGGTGCAAGTGCTTATGATAAAGAACAACAGCATGATATTAAGGATATCGAGGATCGTAGATCATGAAAACATTCTCACAATTTCTTGAAGAAACAAAAATAATTCGAATGAAAAGATATTATCATGGAACACCAGAATCTTCTGCTGATGAAATTCATAAATCAGGTTTCAAAGGATCTGAGGTTCATGCCTCCACATCTGCTCGAACTGCAGATGCATTTGGCAAAAGATATGGAAAAGACACGAGAACCATTTCAATTCGTGTTCCTTCCAAATCAAAGAATGTAGAAAGAACTCAGGGACAACAAGGTATTGATGCCTGGGGAAGAAAACACCATTCTGTTGTGATGAGTCCAGAATATGCATCCAAGCATATCACAAAATCCCCAACAATTCCTGCACCAAAAGTTCCAAAGAAATATCAGGAGTTTTCTCCATTTAAAAGAAGAACAAAAACACAACCAAAAGCAAAATGAAAACATTCAAACAGTTTCTACAAATTCTTTCAGAAAAGAAAAAAGACAAAAAAGACAAAGAACCCAAATTCAGCAAAAAACAACAAAAAGAACTCACAAAAGGAATTGTCGTTAAAGAACCAAAAGATTTGCAGATAGATCCAGATGGAACAAAAACTTACAATTTGAGTAATAGTCCAAGACCAGTTCCTACTAAACCAGGCTCACCAGAAAGAAGAATTCAAACAAAAGAAATTGAACGCCACGGTGCAAAACAATTCAAGAAATAAATAATCAAAAATATACCAATTCTTATGGAAGATTTAATCGAAGCTTATCTATCTGTTTATGAAGATAGTGACATCAAATCAATAGCAAAGGCAGCAGTTGATCATCAAAGACATGGCGATTATGGTGATGCTGATGCACTCCAAAAAGCCACCAAGGCAGTAAAGAAGGCAACTAGGTATCCAGGTAGAAAAGGACCAAAAGTAACTCCAAGTCTTCCTGAATCTTATGATGAACTCAATGAAAGAATTGATAGTGAGGGTAGATATATCAGGGATTCAAAGCCAAATGGCGGATCTAGAATAATTACACCCACATCTTCAACTTCTGCAACTAAACCAACGAAACCAACTAAAGCAACAGCAACCAAGCCAACTAAGACTACATCATATGGAATGGAAGAAGAATTTGATCTTTATGATGTAGTTCTCGATCATCTTCTCGATGAAGGTTATGCCAATACCGAAGAAGATGCTCTGGCCATTATGGCAAACATGAGTGAAGAATGGATTGATAGTATTTTTGAAGAGAACGACAAAAAACAAGAAAAAGGTGCAAAATGGAACAAAGGCCAAAAACTCAAAGATCCAAGAGCACAAAAAGTATTTGATCACATGACCAAAAAGGTAAATGAAACCGTAGATCTTTATGATGTAGTTCTCGAACATCTTCTCGATGAAGGTTATGCCGATACCGAAGAGAATGCCATCACCATTATGGCAAATATGTCAGAGGCATGGATTGATGGAATTCTTGATGAGGCACAAATTATGTCTGTTTCTGGTCCAGGTGGATTAAGACATATGATCAATCCTAATGTATTAAAAGCACAAAATGCTGCTGCTCGTGAAAGACAAGGAAGAGAAGCAAGGGAAAAGAGTAAAAAAGAGGCACAAAATGCTGCAAGATTAGATGCTGCCAATAGAAGAGGAATTGAGAGAGCAACAAATAGAAGTGATCGCACTGATTTTACTCCAGGTAGTGCTCTCAGAGCAGACGAAAGAGATGAATTGCCCACAGACTATCGTGCTCTCAGACGCAGAGCAAAAGGATAATAGACAATTTAAAAACTGTCCACTCATGCCCCCAGCACTCCACTGGGGGCTTTATAGTAGGAATGCCCAAACAAATCATTCTCATGAATTCACGAGTCGAAATGATTGATCTTCTGGAAGAAAAGGTCAGAACCGAGCCTTTTCTTCTCCAAACAATCATTGAGGAATATGTTCTGAATATGAGTGCAGAAAAGTATGCAGAACTCGAAGATTTTGTCGTAAATCATTTTGGTGATGAATAAAGAGGAAACGATTCGATTACTGGAGCAACAGATTCAAAAGTTCAAAAAGGAACGAGAATCAACTCCACATCAAAACATTCAAAATTCGATCACTGATGATATTCGCTATTATCAGAACCAGATTGATCAACTGATGGACACCTGAACAACCGGCACAAGCCCAGCCATCAGAACCAGCACCATCCACTAGACTGATCTCAGTTCAAACAACACCATGAACACCACCAACATTTCCGTTGCAATTCTGAAGATCGCTGCAATCAAAAAGCAGCGTGATTCCATTCTTGCAGAGCTTGTTGCTGCCGAGCAGGAACTGATGAGTATCATGGATGCTGCCGAAAAGACCAAGATCAGCGTCCCAGAAGGCTCTGTGACCGTCTGCAATGGCCGTAGAACCGTCTCTGTGACCGATCCTGCCCTAAAGGCCGAAATTAAACTTTTGCATGAGCGTGGTATTCGTACTGGCCGAGCACAAGAAAAGATCGGTAATCGTTATCTTCTCATTCGTCGTTGATTAAGTAATACTAATACTATAAACACAATGAAAAAAATCAACCGGAACTGGTCCAACAATCTGTTGCCATGGTATGTCATACTAAAGAATCTATTTGCAATTCCTTTCATGTTGGTTGCAGTCCTATTTGGTGCTGCATATATTACTTGCATGTGTGCATATATTGCCTTTATGGGTATTTCGTATTTGATTGTAAAGGGACGATCTTATGCCGAGGAATGGGTTAAAGATGAATTATTTGGAGTTTATTGAAATGAAAACTCTAAGTCAAATTGCAAATCTAATGGAGGACTCAGATAGTGATAATGTCACTCTAGTTCGTAGGCAAATTGTTTATAGTGAAATTGTAATTTCAAAGGATAAGTTCAAAGAAATTCAAAGTGCCTACAATGATGATGATCTTACTCAGTATGATGAATTGCTAGAGCAAATGGAAACCGATGAAGTAATGAAAGATTTTGGTGATGATGAAGAAATGTGGATTGCATTCTCTGGTGATGTACAACAATGTACAGATGACATGATCGCATGGACAGATCGTGAATGGGATGATTTTTATCAACTTAAAGTTTGACAATGCCAACTCGATCGCCACTGAAAAAACACATCTTACAACAGGCAATTGCCGTTGCTCTGGCATCTGATGCTCCCAAGAAAATGGGAGCTATTTTACTTGATAAGAGGAATCGTGTGATTGCAACTGGAGTTAATTCTTATGTGATCACGCATACTCAACAGTTTTATGCTGCTGTTATGGCAGCGAATAAGTATAACGAACCTAGTCTTATGCAGAAGCAATATCTTCATTGTGAAATAAATTGTCTTTTGAAGGCAAGGAAACCTGGACATAAGATCGTGATCTGTAGAATTGGCGGTCATGGTGGGAAAGAATTACGAGAAAGCAGACCTTGTGTAATTTGTTACAATTATATCATAAGGAACTGTCCAACAATCAAGGAAATTCATTGGAGCACTAATGATCAGGAATTTGTCTATACGAAGATTCAATAAATAAAACTGCCTGAGTTGGGTGCAATCTTCGCAGGCAATAGATTAGGTGCTCTTTGGGGCACCTTTTCTATTGTGAATTTTTATAAATAATAATGCACCCAACTTAAGAGCAGCATGAAAGACCCAAAAAGGTTTTATACTTACGCATATTTGCGTGAAGATGGAAGTCCTTATTACATTGGAAAAGGAGAAGGAAATAGAGCATATTATAAACGCAAAAATGAAATACAACTCCCAAAAGACAAATCCAGAATAATATTTCTCAAACAAAATCTCCTGGAAGAAGACGCATTTAAGCACGAGGAATATATGATTGCGGTCTTTGGCAGAAAAGATTTGGGAACTGGGATATTAAGGAATAGGACTAATGGAGGTGAAGGGTTTTCTGGTCTTATAAGAAGTGAAGAATGGAAAAGAGAAAGAAGTGAAGCAATGAAAGGAGAAAACAATCATAGGTATGGTAAATCATTTTCAGATGAAACCAGAGGGAAACGAAGTGAAATTTTGAGTGGCAAAAATAATCCTTTCTACGGCAAAAAACATTCTGAAGAAACTAAACAAAATTGGAGTAAAAAAAGAAAAGGCAAAAAACATTCTGAAGAAACTAAGAGAATGTTGAGCGAACTAAAAAAAGGTAAATATGTGGGAGAAGATAATCATAATTATGGGAAAAAATTTTGGAATGATGGATGTGGAAATTGCATTCTTTCTGTAGAGTGCCCAGGTGAAGGTTGGGTTCTTGGTCGTGGCCAAGAAATTGAAAGACTAATGAGTAGTATGAAATGGTGGAATGATGGTTGCGGAAATACCACTCGTTCTATAGAATGTCCAGGCGAAGGTTGGAGATCGGGCAGAAAGTAGGAACATCTGTATTCCACGCCACAGGGTTTTATGTATGAATACTGGGGAGACTGATGGACAGTCCCAGCATTGTCCACTGACCATCTCCATCACCTCATAGTATGAGCTACAATAATCTCAGTTCAGGGAAACCCCTATGAAACTCTCATCACAACAAGCTGCTGCTATCAATGCAGTCAAAAACAGCAATCATTCGATCATTCTTTCTGCTGTTGCTGGTGCAGGAAAGACCAGTACACTGATTGAAATGCTTTCTGCAACAAAAGGTTCTGTTGCATTTTGTGCATTCAATAAGGCAATTGCAAAGGAGATTGAAGTTAAAATCCAAAAGAGTAAGATTAAAAAAGATGTAAATGTCGGAACTGTCCATTCCTTTGGTTTTGGTGCCGTAAGGAGAGCATTTTCTAATGTGAAAGTTGATGGAAACAAACTAAGGACAATTGCGGATGATCATTTCAATGGAAAGTCTGCACATCTCAGGCAGTTCGTGATCAGTTCTGTTGCAATGGCAAAAGAAGTTGGTATCGGAGCAGTAGTAGATGATGAGTATAATCATTGGATTGATATGTTCGATCATTATAATCTGTGGGATATTTTACCCAAAGATGTTTCTGATGAGAATGCAGTTGAGGCTTCTCAGTATTTGTTAAATGAATCGAATAAGATTAAGAATGTGGTTGATTTTTCTGATATGATCTATCTTCCTATTCATTGTGGACTGAAGCTCTGGCAATATGATCATATCTTTCTTGATGAGGCACAAGACACCAATGCCACAAGGCGTCAACTTGTGAAAATGATGCTCAAAACAAATGGACAACTCGTTGCGGTTGGTGATAATCATCAGGCAATCTATGGTTTCACTGGTGCAGATTATAATGCACTGGGTCTGATCAAAGAAGAATTTAATGCAAAAGAAATGCCACTTTCCGTGACATTTCGTTGTCCCAAAAATGTAGTCAAAGTTGCACAGAATTATGTGTCACATATTCAATCTCATGAAAATTCACCAGAAGGAATTGTCGATGCATGTACTATCAAAGAACTTCCAAATCTTGTAACACAGAATGATGCCATCATTTGTAGAAATACGAAACCATTAGTTGAAGTTGCTTATGATCTGATTCGCAAGAAAATCCCTTGTAAGATCGAAGGAAGAAAAATTGGTGAAGGACTCATTAAACTTGCAACGAAATGGAAGAGTAAGAATGTTTCTGATCTTATTTCAAAGTTAGAAGGTTATAAAGAAGATGAGATCAAAAAGAATAAGGAGAAAGGCAATGAGGCATTGTGTCAGGTAATTGAGGATCAGGTTGAAACTCTTTTCGTTTTTGTTGATCAGTGTAGACCAACTGATACCATCACTACTCTGACAAATAAAATCAAAGAAATCTTTGATGATACAGAGAATAAACAAATTCTTGTTCTTTCCACTATTCACAAATCAAAAGGTCGTGAGTTCCCCAGAGTATTTGCACTGGGAATGGATAAGTATTCTCCATCTAAGTGGGCAAGAAAAGAATGGGAACTTGAACAAGAAAATAATCTATTGTATGTTCAGGTCACTCGTGCAATGAACCATCTTACGATGGTATCGGTCAACGATTAAACCATGTGTCCACTTCTCAGTGGACTTTTTTTATGAACATAAAAACCCATCTGAAACAAAGGCACTTAAACATCAACCTCCACCCAACAATTATTGATTCAAACACAAACACTGCCACTTTTCTCTTATACAATCTATCAGGTCAATTAACAGGTTATCAGTTCTACAATCCTCAAGGTTCCAAAAAGATTTTCCAGGACAAACTCCATTCCAAGTATTACACATATCGAAACAAGCATTATCCCACTGTAACCTTATGGGGCATTGAAAGTCTTAATTCACCACACCAACCAGTATTCCTTACAGAAGGTATTTTCGATGCAGCAAGAATGACATCCCTAAACTTTTCTGCACTGGCCACTCTAACCAATGATCCACCAAAAGACTACATCAACTTTCTCCTCCTCTTAAACCGCCCAATCATTACCGTTTGTGATAATGACCCACCAGGAAGAAAACTAGCAAAATTCGGTCACTATACAGAAGTCCCAGAAACAGATCTAGGTGATGCACCAGAAGAATACATACAGTATCTTATAAAGAAATACTCCTCATGAAATCTTATTCACAATTTCTAGAAGATGTATCACAGGCTCTCTCAACGATTGAGAAGAATTACCAAAGAAGATATCCAGGTATGAAATTATCGTTTTCTCATTCTCCAAGATCTAATACAATAAGAGTAAACAATATCCGTGTTCCTGATGAACAACAAGGACAAGGTATAGGATCAAGAGTTATGAAAGGAATATCCAATGTTGCAAAGAGAAATAATACATCAGTCACATTAACACCAGAACCAGATAAAGGAAAGAAACAGGCATTAGATCGTTTCTATAAGAAGCATGGGTTCAGTAAGAATAAAGATCAATCCATCTCTGATACGATGATCAAACACCCAGGATAACAGTATCACAGGCTCTCCTAGAAAATGGTTAAAATCTTATGATTTTTGTTTAAAATATCGTATTTTTGTTTAAATTTCAATTAAAAAGCTTTTTTTAATTGTTTTTTATTGTTTTGTTACTGTTGATACTTGTTTATATTAGTTCTTCTTATGATATGAATTCGTATCTTATTGTGTTATTTTGTTCTTATATTTGATGTTCTTATGAGTTCTTGTGTTCTTATGATTTCTTCTTATATTTGATGTTCTTATGAGTTCTTGTGTTCTTATGATTTCTTCTTATATTTGATGTTCTTATGAGTTCTTGTGTTCTTATGAGTTCTTGTGTTCTTATGAGTTCTTGTGATATTTTTTTGTTTTTTATGTCATTTAATACCATTTAATCCTTATGAGACCTTGCCGTTTAGGCCGTCCCATTATAACACGCTCGCTCGATTTTGTCAAAGGGGCGCGACCAGATTTTTTTCTGGTACACCCCCCATAAGACTCATAAGACCCACACCGACCCATAAGAATCACAAATATCACAAATACTCATCGCCCCCACCCCCATCCATAAAACATTCAAATATATCAGATACTTATGAGAATCACACTAGCTCATAAGAATATCAAATATATCAGATTCTTATGAGGCGATTATTTTATGGCAGGGTAAGCGTGGCTCACTTATCGTCATCGAGCTTCTTGCTCTCGTTTGGTTGTTGAGTTAATTCTAGCATGTGATGGGGGCTGTGGGGGGGTTTGACTCATAAGGATCACTGATCGGTGGAGGGATTGACAGGTAGTGGTGGGCATCGTATTGTTTGGGAGTCGATGACAACTTCACTCAACTCCTCTGATTATGAACCGCACTGAACTTCAAGACCAACTCATTCAGCAGATGTTGGATGACATGGACCTTAAGACAATGACCCAACTCTGTTATGATTACCTGGACGAGGGTTATGATAAGTATTCGGACGAAGAATTGATCACTGAATGTCAAGAATACTATCCCGAACTGGTGGAGGATGTGCCAATCGTTTAACTGGCTACTGCAGGGGATTTCTCGCGGAATCTCCTGTAGATTTGAATTGTTCAAAAACCGTTTTCTTCTCATGGAAAAGTATCTGGGTCTTGGTGGTATCGAGCTGATCGGCACTGATACTTTTAAGTATAAGGATCAAACAGCATTTCGCTATTGTTTCCAAACCTGGAAAGCATACAACATCCAGGAGAATACTATCGAAACTGATAGGTTTTATGTCTGGGCTGATGCAGTAGATAAAGCTTACAAGATTGCAGTGGATCATGTATATCGTGAGCTTAATGCACCATATCATGAGGCAGTGGATGCTGGTGAAGGTGGTGGAAGATATGATGTAGAACTAGATGAACAACATCGTGAGGTAGAGGTAGATACAGAGGAGCAATGGTATCATCTCATGTATGGGAATCGTGATGATTTTTACCTAGGTTGAAGTATAGTGGGAGCCTGACAGTATCACAGGCTCCCATGAGATTTTTATATTTTTATGATTTCTTAATAATTTAATTTCGTATTTCGTATTTTTTCGCAGGGTGAGCGTGGCTCACTGATCGTCATCGGCCTTCTTAGCCTCGTTTGATTTGATACTATCATAAGACCCAGAACCCCATAAGAACCCCACTACTGTGCCACTAAGATCACTGGCACAAGAACCACACCACTGACCTGGAATCGGCTGTATCTTATGGGAGTTGAGATCAATTCTTCTCATGACTCTGACTGATAAAGAGCAAATGCTTCTTGATTCTATCAAAGAGGGTATGGATCAGCCTGGTTGTGGTTGGCTCCATGAGGTTTCTCCATTCGATAACAGTCACATTACAGCAGGAGTCTTAGGACAACTTATCACAAAAGGTCTTGTTACAAGTTATCAAGATGAGGAGTCTCCTGATTGTTATTGGGTAGAGATTGCTATCTAAAACATAAAGGGAGCAATCCCTTTTTTATTCTTTATATCTTATTATTTCAAGGCAGGGTTAGCGTGGCTTACTGTTCGTCATCGAGCTTCGTGCTCTCCCCTTGTTGTTGATACAACTATAAGGCATGAGAACCAGCTGGTGGGGCACTGATGGGACAGAAGAACCACTGGCACAAGGCGGTTGCTCTGGTGCTGGTGGTGGCAGTACCTTATGGGAGTCGAGGACATTTCTTCTCATGGCTCTCACCACTGAACAAGTTTCCGAACTGCTGACTGCACATTGCTATCGTGTCATTGATAACATGAGCAGTGATGATCTGTTCTCTTATGCAATGCAAATGATGATACAATCCTTTGACCAAAATCCTGGTCAGAGTGATACTGATATTGCAATGCTAATTGAAGACATCTGGGTCGCAGAAGGTGAGGATGAGGATTCTACACAAGAGTTCATTGCCGGTGTTGTAGGTAATGATCTTGCAGAAGAGACCATGAAAACCACACAGTTCTAGAACTGCCACACCTGGCTTGAGATCGTGATCACAGCTGAGGCTGAGTCTGTGGTATGATGGGCTGGTGAGCCGGTTTCACTGGCTCCCACAGAAATTAACAATTTTTGTTAATTTTCGTTTTTTCGATTTCGTTTTTCGTTTTTTTTTCATCATGCCTACCGTCACCACCAGCAAATCTTATCTCGAAGAACTTGGTCAGGTTTTTGTTGATGAGTGTATGAAGTTTGTTTATCATAACTCTTATGACACAAAATCATACATTAGTGCAGCCAATGAGATAGAAGATTCTATCTTTGAGCGAGAATGGCACATTGAGCGTGATGGTGACTATCAGCATGGTGTTGGTAGCTTTGATCCTAATGAGATGTGGTTCATTGGTGAATCATGGTGGACACAATATGAAGATCTGGATACAAAAGAAGAACAAGATGTTGTGAAGAATTATATTAAAGATGTGTTCCCTGATACTTGGCGTCCATAAGATACAGTATCAGGAGCTGGTGAGAAGGTATCACTGGCTCCTGTAGATTTTTACAAAAATTATAAAAATTCGTTTTTTTAATTTCGTATTTCGTATTATTTTGTGGCAGGGTGGCTGTGGCTTACTTGTCGTCACTGGCCTTCTTAGCCTCCTCTTCTCTTGTTCCCATAGTCTACTGCATCCACTACCGCCTCATGGGGGTGGAGTGTGCCACTTATTTTCTGGCACAAGACCCACTTGATCTTCCCCATAAGGCATGAGAGACTATGGGAGTCGAAAGGGATTCCACCCCATGCAGATCACTCCTGTCGTCTTGAACCTCACCAACTCGCAACTGCTGGCGCTGCAGGATGCCATCGCTCACCATCTGTGGTCCCAGCAAAGGCTAAGCGATCCCGACTCTAGAAAGGTTACTGCGCTGCGCGACCTTAAGGTGCTGATGGATCGTTACTAAGTAACACAAACTTCAGAAGAGTTAGTTATTCTAACTCTTTTTCTTATTCTTTATACTTAACTATTTCATGGCAGGGTGGCTGTGGCTTACTTCTCGTCATCGAGCTTCTTGCTCTCTTCTTCTCTTGTTCCCATAGTCTAGCAGGTTATGGGGCCATTTCAACCGATTCTGACCAGAAAAAACCAGTTCGACCACTGGCACAAGGCGGCTGTTCTAGTGCGGTCGCTGGACCCATACTAGGTGAGTCCCAAACGGATCGATCGATGCTCACCGGAACCGAACTGCTGGCCAAGGTCACCGAGCTGCAGGCCACTCCTGCAAGCCGTACCGATATTGTGATCGGCTGCGGTTACATTAAAGCCGATGGTAACGCTAGCTATGTTGCTTTCTATGAAGCACTGCTGGCAGCCAAGTATCCTAACGGATTGCCTAGTGCTAACATCACAGAAACCGAACTAGAGTTCGATGATGTAGAACAGGAAGAGAAGTTCGAAGAATTGTGCGTCAATTATCCGCAGAAAGCTGTGGAGATCTATTATGAAAACATCGGCAACTTCGATGACTTCGAGGAAGCTTATCAGGGAGAATTCGACTCTGAGGCACACTTTACTGAGGAGACAATCGCCAGCATGGGAGAGAACATCCCATCCTACATTGTGATCGATTATCAGGCAACATGGGATAGCATGTTGCGCTTTGATTACTGGGAAGAAGATAACTACTTCTTCCAAAACATTTGATACATTTAGAGGGAGCAATCCCTCTTTTTTTATTATTTCTTATTATTATTTCATGGCAGGGTTAGCGTGGCTTACTTATCGTCATCGGCCTTCTTAGCCTCGGTTCGCTTGTGAGTTAATTCTACAGCCTCATGAGCCGATCCGACCACCTGCCAGCCAGTTCGACCACTGGCACAAGACCCATAGACCGCTGGCTTTCGTGGCTGGTATCTTTAAGGAGTCGAGGGATTCAACCCCATGCAACCTTTCCAGACCGAGCTTCAGTCCATCACCAGCCAGCTGGCCACGATGGCAGATAGCCTCAGCACTCTACAGGAAGCTCTGCAGCAGCTTCAGACTGCATCTGTGACCGTACAGCCTAGCACTACCGGCAAGGCTGCTCTGGCACCGTTCTCGGCTTTCCTGATGGTGGAGCTGACTCCCTACTTCGGTGGTGCTGGTGCCAAGGCTATTGTCGATCGTCTGAATCGCTGCAATTTAATTAAAGACTACCGATTCTTCATCCCCATCTATAAGATGGCTGGAGAAGATCTCGACAAGCGCCAACTGCTTAAGCTTGTTTCTGCTGTTCATCGTTACAAATTCATCTACAGCAAGCATCATAATACTCCCCAACAATACAGTCTCAAATCTGAGATCAAATACGCAAAGGCTTGCTCCCATTGTGGTGCATTGGCTGCTGTTCTTTATGATCGTCTTGTTGCTGAAGGTCTGTTCTGATGAAGATCTTTATCTTTGCACTGGTTGCTGTTACCTTCAGCAACACACTGGTTGCATCTTTCAAGGCAGCCAAAACCTTAGATGCTAAGGTTGCAGATCTCACTTGTCAAGTTACCGAACGATGCTGATCTTTCTCTCGATTGTTGTTCGCTTCCATTTTCATCACATAAGCTAATGGAAATTATGCAAACTTATGACATTGAGACTAAAGAATTGCTCTGGGCATTTCAAGATACCAATGGACACATTTGGTATTTCAAGTCTCATGAAGTACAACAGTTCGTTGATGTTCGCCACAGGATTCTCCGATGATTGAACTACTCGCTGCTGCCTACATTATCGGTCAGGTACAGATCGCACCCAACATTATCAGGACCGAATACATCAACGAAGACAAGGAGATTATTATCATCGAGGAGGATAAAGACTAGGTTTCACAGTATCACAGGCTCCCATAAGATCCAGGAATTTTTTATAATTTCCTGGATCTTTTTTCGTTTTTTCGTATTCTCTCAAGATCTTGTGCCAATCCCAGGACCGGATCAAAACCTCGCCAGAAGCCTCTAGAAGCCCCAGCAAGCTGCTACAATTACAGAGTCAACCGGAGAAGCCCCATGGCCGCCATGATTCCCGATCCCTACCGCAAGTGGGTCAAAGGCACCCCATATCGTACCGTGTGCAATGAAGTGTCAAAGGATGGCACCGTGATCGGTGTCGGCACCATTGAGATCTGGGACTACGCTCGCGCTGTTGGCGTCTGCTACGCTTCCCCACTACCCAAGCGTGAAGAGAAACCGCTAGGTGATCTCTTCCTGGAGATGTTCGGCTACTAATGTAGTCTTATGGGCTGGTGCAAAGGTATCACCAGCCCCCCTACATTTTTCATAAAATTATAAAAATTCGTTTTTTTAATTTCGTATTTCGTATTATTTCAAGGCAGGGTTAGCGTGGCTTACTTCTCGTCAACAGCCTTCGTGGCCTCTCCTGTTTGTTGCTCTTAGTCTACCACACCAGCCGACCATTGGAGCCGATTCCAGCCAAAGAAAACCAGTTCGACCACTGGCACAAGACCCCATAGACAGAAGCCACTGGTGGCTGTTACTGTACCTATGTCGTTCGGAACTGATCCGATGTTCGCTGTTCTTCCTGTTGGTGATGAGTTTGTTCGTGAAGATGCAACATTCTTCACTGATTTAGAACTAGCATACCAAGAAGCGTTCGATTGGAGTGTAGAACTCGGTGGCCGAGTTGTTTACATTTATGAACAGTACAAGAAAGATTTTAAGATTGTTACAAAAGTTTGGGCATAAAATTATAAAGGATCGAAAGATCCTTTTTTTATTCTTTATACTTTGATATTTTATGGCAGGGTTAGCGTGGCTCACTGTTCGTCAACGGCCTTCGGAGCCTCGCCTCGTTTGTGATCTTAGTCTACTGCATCGGCTGCCCATTGGAGCAGATTCTGGCCAAATTGGGTCAGTTTGGCCACTGGCACAAGGCGGCGGTTCCGGCTGCTGCAGCGGCTGTAGGTTAGCTGAGCAAACGCAATCCATCCAATGCGTAAGATCGAAGCCCAGATGAATGACGCGATCCTGAAGTGTCAGGATTGGGAAAAAGACAATACAAAGGTGATCTATTCGCCTGAGAGAAAGGCGTCCTATGTGCACCTTTATGGGCATCATATCGCCACGGTTGGTGAGACTTTTGTGGAGATCTACAGCTGTGGCTATAAAACAGCAACGACCAAATCGAGGTTGAACGCTATACTCTCCGAACACGCAATCGCCGGAGAGTGTGTCATTCAGCGCAACTTTAAGTGGTACATTCACAAATATATTGGGCAGGCTGGCACTTCTCCTGTCTATAACGAGCACGAGTTTGAAGAAGGATTTATCTTCTCTTAAGTTATAACAACTCTCAGGGGGCAGAGTATAAAGTCCCCACTCACACAATCGCCACAATGTTATGACAATCCGCATCTCCTTTCTTGCACCTTACCCTCGCTACAATGGCGAGAGAAAGCATCAAGATTTTGCCACAATTGCAGAGGCTAAAAACATGATCGACTTCTACGATTCTCTGGGATATTATGACCCTAAGATCGAAACATTCGCAGAGAAAGAATAGTTAAAGTTTTATGTCAGGGCGGCCACAGCTGCCGCCCTTGGCATGGTAGGATTGGTGAAACCGGCAGAGGGTCCGAAGCCCAGTGACGATAAGTGAGCCACGCTTACCCTGCCATGAAATATATTTGTGAATGAATGTAACAGGATGCCGCCGCTGGCTCGCGGTGCGGCTGGCCATCGCCTACACTTTAGGAGCCAACGCAATCCGGCCATGCCTACCCTCTCCGCCACCGCCACCGATCGCGCCGCTGCCATCGCTCGCGCCGCTGCGCACGCTTCCCTGCGCGATCCGCAGGAGATGGCTGTGACCGCTCGCGGTGAGCTGCTGACCTTTAGCAGCCGCCTGAGCGATGATGCCGCGCAGGATCTCCTGCAGTACTGCCAGGGATCGTTTGCGCGGTCGCTGTGGCAGCAGTCTCACGATCGTGGCCTGTCAGAGCGCCAGCTAGCTTGGGCTCACAAGCTTGCCACTGATCTCCTGCAGCAGGAATCGCAGCAGCAGGATGATAGCGAGGAGCCGCAATTCTCCGGCCTATTTGAGCCTTTCATGGCTGCACGCGCTAAAGGTGCGAAGAGACTCACAATGCGTTTCAGTGACGCAATCCTGAAACTAAACAAAACAGGCGACGCTATTTGGGTTCTTTCCTCCACTGAAAAGGTAGAGGGAGATTATGGTCTGCAGCCGAAATATCTCGGCAAGATTACACCTAACCGTCTGGATTCGCGGATTCCGGATAGCGTTAAAGAGACTCTAATCGCAGCAGCCGCTGATCCTCTCAGCGCCGCAGTTCGCTATGGGCGTGAGACTGGTAGCTGCAGCTGCTGCGGCAAGGAACTGACAAACAAAGAGTCGATTCGCCTAGGAATCGGTCCTATCTGCCGCGAGAAGTTCGGCCTCTAAGTATAGCTAACTGTCCTGGGGTATGACATAAAACTACCCCACAATCCCATCGCTTTGTTTATCATGTCGATCGCAACTCGTGGCACCATTGTTTACACTCCGAACGCACAAGATCTTGTGAGAATCTATCTCGAACTGTTCGAGGTTATCATATGTTTCACAGTGGCAATCGTAAAAGAATTGTTTACTCTAACTGTTCGCGCAGTTAATTACATCGAAGCATGGCCGACTTGGCGCTTTATGACTAGGTTCGGACCCATAGAGTTGGGCTTTGATCTACAGCAAGACTGGGACGATCTAGAGGTGGTTTGGTATACTTGGGATGTCAATGGTGAGGGGTTTAGCGTATACTGGTGCCGCCAATCCGGTTGGGTAAAGGTGAGCTGGTAACAGGTGTTTCACAGGTGCACAGTATAACTAACCGTGCACCTGTATTCTTTACAGTATTGAGAGCGTATAAAGGTATAAAGTGACAGTCTAGAAAGTGTCACAGGGACAGTTGATTGATCGCCCATGCCGTGGTAGGGTTGGGCCATGCGTTAAAAAAAGATGGGTCCCCATAAGCTATAAAGCTATCCACTCGCCTCATAAGTATCAAACGCATAAAAAAACCAAAAAAAATCCCCCCCACCATAAAAATCCCCCCAGACCTCATGCTAAAAACAAACACAAAAACAATCACCCTCAAAAAAATCCGCCACCAAAAAAATCGCCCAAAACCCCCCACGCCATATTGGAATTTTTGGAAGGTTGTGTTTGCTGGCTGGTTAATTCGTTATCCGAAAACTTACATGAAATTAATTGGTCTGCCAATCGGATTTCTTTTAGTAATGATATATAATGCGACAAGATAAAATACCTAATGAACAAAATTTATCACATATATGTAAAGAATATATGTTTATATCATTCGATACCTGAGGAAGACTTTGACAAATTATGGGATTTCGTGCAAAAGCTGACTTGGCTTACTGAGATCGAAGAGAACGACATACAATATGAAGAAGTGACCACAAACAAGGAATTGGTCCTGAATTCCTCGTATTGACAAAAGCTAAATAGGACGCTACAATTGAGTTGGAGTTTATTTTAATCCATGGCAAAAGGTTTTACAGTAAAGGCAAATTCTCCCATTAAAGAAAGAACAGAAGAATGGGATTATGAAAAAATTAAAGAACGGATGCGAGGTAAAAGCATCGTATTTTGTTTACCAGGAAGAGGGTGCTCATTTACTTTCTTAAAGTCATTTGTACAATTATGCTTTGATATTGTACAAAATGGAATGAGTATTCAAATCTCACAAGATTACTCATCCATGGTAAACTTTGCTCGTTGTAAATGTCTAGGAGCAAATGTCCTCCGTGGACCAAAGCAAGAGCCCTGGGACGGAAAACTAGAATATGATTATCAATTATGGATTGATAGTGATATCGTTTTCAATAGTGAAAAATTTTGGCAGCTCTGCGATCTTGCTCTAGAAGAAGAAGGAGAAGAGAAAGAAGTTGTTGCCGGTTGGTATGCAACAGAAGATGGTCGTACTACATCAGTTGCTCATTGGCTCGAAGAAGAAGAATTCCGCCAAAATGGTGGAGTTATGAATCATGAGACAGTAGAAAGCATCAGCAAGCGTCGTAAGCCATTCACAGTTGATTACACTGGCTTTGGTTGGGTTCTGATCAAGAAAGGTGTATTTGAAAATCTTGAATATCCTTGGTTTGCACCAAAGATGCAAGTGTTCGAATCTGGTGCAGTTCAGGATATGTGTGGAGAAGATGTTTCATTCTGTCTCGATGCAAAAGAAGCTGGATTTGAAATTTGGTGTGATCCTCGTATTCGTGTAGGACATGAAAAAATTCGTGTGATATGATCAACATTCTTTATAAAGGAAGAAAAATTTATACGAATCTCACAGAAGAAGAATCTACAGAAATTCTTTTCGAACTCGCCGAAAAGTCTTATAATGGCGAAATTGATGCAAATGAAATTGAATTGGAGGAAGTCTAATGGCAAAAGTTAAGAGTCTGAGTGGATCAGCACATATTGAACCCAAACCCAAAAAATCTCGACAGGGTGATGGGAAGCATACAAAGTATGCTGCAACGAGCAGGAACAATGCTCGAAAGCCTAGCCGAGGTCAAGGAACTTAAATAGAATAAAGTTATTAGGAGTCTTATGGCTCCTTTTTTATGTCTAAAAAGGATTACATTTTAAACTGGATTAAAGAAATATCTAAGATTCGTCTGGAATTGAGTGGATTTGCTGTGTGCCCTTATGCCCGATCGGCCCTTTATGAGATTATAGATACTATAGATACTGATGTAAAGAATATAGCACCCGTTGAAGGGTACGATGTAATTATTTTTATTGTTGAAGACGATCTAAATTTAGAACAAATTCAGAATTGGGTAGAATTTTACAATAAAAAGTATGAATCTTGGAAATTTTTTGAGGACTGTGCAACATATGACACTTATATTAACGGAATCAAAACAAATAATGGTAGATATAACTTAATTTTAGCTCAACCCAATGAGAAATTAAGAAAATTTAGAGAAAAATTAGCAAAAACAGAGTACTATTCTCTTTGGGATGCCGAATATTTAAAAGAAATATTGGAAGATGACTACGATTTGATTGACATGGGATAGTAACCCCATAAAAAGTTCTGATTTTCACTAATCAAGAGCAAAAATGACCAAAAAAGTAGACAAAGACCGAGAATACATGATGAATATGTGGGGAACTGAATACTTATCAAGTGATTATGGGTGGGAAAGCAAACTCGAAAGACAAAAAATGCTCCGTGAGATCTCAAATGACGAGCTGACTCCCAAAAAACACGATTTTATCTCACAAAATGAATTGCATTCTAATATTCGTAATGATGACGACTACGATGATTGGGAATATGGAACAGAACCACTATATGAATTCAAAAAATATGAATAAATAAGATAGAAAAACATAAAATAAATGCCAATAGAACGAATAAGTAAAGAATTTAAAGACATTAGCATGTCTTTCCAAGTAAATCCTCTTACTTATGACCTCATTGGCATTAAAAATGAAACTGCAATAGCAAGATCAGTTAGAAATTTAGTACTGACTATCCGAGGCGAAAGGTTTTTTGACCAAAATCTTGGCTCTAATGTGAATAAGTTACTCTTTGAAAATATGGATGATCTAACTGCAGCAAGTATTCAAGATGAAATAAGAACTACAATCAATAATTATGAGCCCAGAGTGAATTTGAGGTCCGTAGAGGTCAATCCAGACTACGATCAGAATCAATTTGATGTTACTATTACATATGACATCATAGGTATTGATGCCTTACCACAACAGTTATCATTCGCACTATTACCAACAAGATAAATGTCTTTAGTAAATTTCACAAATTTAGATTTTGATCAGATTAAAGTCTCAATTAGAGATCACCTAAGGGCAAACTCTAATTTTACTGACTATGATTTTGAAGGCTCTAACCTTTCTACCATTATAGATGTTCTTGCGTATAACACCTATATTGCTTCCTATAATGCCAATATGGTTAGTAATGAAGTTTTCATTGATTCGGCAACACTCAGAGAGAATGTAGTATCTTTAGCAAAAAATATAGGATACTTACCAAAATCGAGAACTTCATCAAAGGCGAATGTAAGCTTTTTTGTGGATCTGTCCACTAGTACAAAAATCCCAAGATACTTAACTTTAAAAAAGGGCGTAGTTTGTACATCCCCAGTAAACATATATTCGGAGAGTTATACTTTTTGTATATTAGATGATATAACTGTTCCTGTAACAGATAATGTTGCACTTTTCGAAAATGTCACCATTTATGAAGGAACCTATATGGTTTCTAATTTTTTGGTCGATTCGTTGAATACAAATCAAAAATTCATTTTAAATAATGCAAATATTGATGCATCAACGATTAGTATAACAGTAAAAGATTCCCAACAAAGTTCGGTAAGAAGACCATTCGTATTGTCTGAAAATATTATTGGAATAAATCAAAATTCTAAAATATATTTCCTCCAAGAAGTAGAAGATGAAAGATACGAATTAATTTTTGGTGATGGCATATTTGGACAGAAATTAGAATCTGGAAATTTAATAGAAGCATCCTATCTAATTTCAAGCGGCGAAGCAGCGAATAGAATCTCTTCATTTAATTTTATAGGAAAAATTACAGATGATACGAATTCTGTTCTAAATGGAGAAGTTTCATTGGTGACAACGAATGCTATTTCTGATGGAGGTTTAGAAAAGGAGTCTATCAGCTCAATAAAAAAATATGCTCCAAGACTGTATTCCGCATACAATAGAGCCGTCACTTCATCTGACTATGAATCTATTATAGGTAAAATATATCCAGAAGCAGAATCAGTATGTGCATATGGCGGAGAAGAATTGGATCCTCCACAATATGGAAAAGTATTTATCGCAATAAAACCAAAATTTAATGGAACTTTTCTGTCAAATACGATAAAAGATAATATAAAAAATGAATTAAAGAAATACAGTGTTGCCGGAATATTACCAGAAATCATAGATTTGAAGTATTTGTACATAGAAACCGATTCTGATGTATATTATAATAAAAATCTGACTTCAAATGTGAATGACATATTAACACAGATTACGGAAAATATCACATTATATTCCAAATCAAATGATCTCAATCAGTATGGATCTAGATTTAAGTATAGTAAGTACCAAAAGCTAATTGACGAGAGTAATTTAGCAATAACATCAAATATCACAAGAATCAGGATCAGGAGAGACCTCTCTGTATTATTATATCAACCAACATTATATGAGATATGTTTTGGTAATTCTTTCTTCGTGAGAAATTGCGATGGATATAATATCCAAACATCTGGATTTAGAATTAGAGATTTTTCGGATACCGTATATATTTCTGATATTCCAGGCCAAACAAATAAAGACTTTGGAGAGTTGGTCTTATTTAAATTGATTGGATCGCAAGAACCACAAATATTAAGGCGAAATATTGGAACAATAGATTACATTAAAGGAGAAATAATTACATCTCCCTTAGAGGTAATATCCACTAGTAAAAATTTTGGTGGGAATCCAATTATAGAACTTTCTGCAATCCCAAGATCAAATGATGTAATTGGATTACAGGATTTATATTTGCAACTAGATATTAATAATACAACCATAAACATGGTTGCAGATCAGATTACATCTGGCGAAGACATATCTGGGTCTCGCTACATTTCATCCTTAAGTTACACTGAAAATAATCTAGTAAGAAAGTAATGTCAATTAAAAGAGTCAAAATATCATCAATCGTAGATACTCAATTTCCTCTATATGTTAGAGAAGAGTATCCTTTAATATCCGAATTTATATCCGAATATTATAAATCACTGGATAATAGTGGATCGACATACGATATTTTACAGAATATAGACCAATATATAAAATTGGATCATATAACAAATTTAATTGAATCAACTACTCTTACTTCGAATTTAGATATAATATCAAATGAAATACTAGTATCTTCGACAGAGGGATTTCCAGAAAATAATGGAATTATAAAAATAAACGAAGAGATCATCTATTATAAATCAAAAAATCCAACTACATTTCTTGAGTGCATTAGAGGATTCAGTGGGGTAACTTCATATAAAAATTCCAACAATCCAGAAGAGTTGGTCTTTTCCGAATCATCTAGCAGTGAGCACCAAAAAGATACTACAGTAGAAAATCTAAGTGTATTATTTCTAAAAGAATTTTTTGCAAAATTAAAAAAACAATTTATACCAGGATTTGAGAATAGAGAGTTATATAAAGACGAAAATAAAAAAGTAAACGAAAAGAATTTTATTGTACATTCAAAGGATTTTTATTCCACAAAAGGAACTGATAGTTCTTTTGAGATCCTGTTTAATGCAATATATGGAGATTTAGCTAAAGTAATAAAACCCAGAGATTTTCTTATTAGACCATCAGATGCCAACTATAAGATAACAAAAGACATAGTTGTAGAGTCAATAGTAGGTAATCCTATAGAATTATATAATCGCACATTATTCCAAAAACAATCTCAGGGATTGGCTGAAGCTTTTGCTACAATTACAAATGTAGAAGAGATCATAAGAGACCAAAAAAAGTATTATATTTTGAGTCTAGATTATGATTATGATAAAGATGTGAGCGTTAGGGGCAGTATCTTTGGTGATTTTGCTATATATGCAAAAACAAAAACATTAAATCATACAAAAATTCAATCCAATACATTAACAGTAGATTCCACTATAGGATTTCCCCATAGTGGAGAGCTTGTAGTAAGAAGTTCACAAGGAAATGACTTAATCATCTCATATAATTCCAAAAACAACAATCAATTTCTTGATTGTAATATCGAAGAGGACATCGATATCTCAGAAGATGTGAATCTAAATGTTTATGCTTACTCTCTCATAAATGACCAAGAAGTGAGAGTTAGAATTCTCGGTGTAATCAGAGACTTAGAAAGTTTTTCTGGGAGTAAATACCACGAAAAGGGAGAAATAATAAATTACAAAACTTTAGGTAAAGCATATGATAATTTTAGATATAATGATTGGATATTAGACATTCCAAATAAGCATTTGGTGAGTAAATTCGAAAAATTTGGATTAGACCAACTTCTAATTTTTACTTATGATGTCACTTTCATAAATCCATTAGATGAGGTATACATTCAATTTTTTGACGGAAATGACCAAAAAATAAAAGAAGATATATTTTCCGTAATTCAAATATCACAGGATAAAAAATCATTTTATGTTTCAAATCAATATAGTATTACAAAAATATATTATGTAAGAAAAGCACTAAGATTATATAATGAAATTATTAATAATGTACAAAATGTCTATGGTGATGTACAAGATAATGTTTATATTACTGCACAAGGAATACCAGATTATATTGATCCAAATATAGAAAAAAGAAATTTTTCTATTGATATTTTTGGTACATTACAGCCAATAGAGAACTCTAAAGTTGGAATCTCTACAATATTGAATAATTCCAATTTACCAATAAAATTAGAACAAAATCACGATTTTAAGAATGGAGATTCTGTTGTCTATGTACAAAATCCAGATACTTATGAGCTACAAAATGGCGATACAATTAATTTGAATATTTTTTCTGGGTTAAATCAAAACGAGGTATATTATACAGAAAATGTAGATGATGACGAATTAAGACTATTTAAAAATAGATCAGACATATATTTTTCAAGATATAGTCCCATTACATTTAATAGAATATATTCTTCTAGAAATTTAAAAGAAATATTATATTCTGATTTGGATAAAATAGAGTTATTAGCCAGTAATTATTTTTTCCAAAAAAATGAATTTGTTATAATATTCGACGACACGAAAAATATAGAAGTTTGGTATTATATTTACAAAGAAAATGCATGGGAAAAAATCGACTCTCAAATTTCTGGGGGATTATATCCAAAAACTTACTTAACAGAATCAAAGGAATTAAAGGAAATAAAAAATATTGATTTGATAAAAAAAATATCATTACCAGAACAAGTCGATGTACTAGAAGAGACGACTCCAGGAACAACTGGTATTTTGATGAATGGAGTAGAAATATTAAATTATAAAACAAATAATTTTCTATATTATGGAAACATAGAAAAAGTTGATATAGTTTCCAATGGTGAAGATTATGACATAATAAATTTACCTACAATAGAAGTTTCTCCTGGATTATCAACAGCAAATGTTGCAAAAGTATATCCAGAAGTCAATGGCATATTGGAAAAAATTGATTTGTTAGATGGTGGTTTTGACTATATTGAAGAGCCAAAAATAAAAGTATTAGGTGGAAATGGGTCGGGGGCTCAAGCTAAAGCAAATCTAATTACATTTACTCATGAAGTAGAATTTATCCCTTCTATTAATTTTGTCAACTTAAGTACTAATACTATATCATTTTCTACTTATCACAAATTTAGAGACTATGAGGAAGTAATATATGAAACAAATGGAAATTCTGCTATTGTAGGACTAGTTACATCTTCCACATATTTTGCAACAGTAGAAGACGATTATACAATAAAGTTATACGAAACCAAAATAAATGCCTTGTCTGGGCTCGAAATAAATCTTACTTCATATGGAACAGGAACCCAAAAAATAGTAGCAAAACAGAAAAAATCAAAAATTGGTTCAATTTCTATCATTAACCAAGGAAAAAATTACAGAAATAACTATGTTTCAGTCCCTTCGTCTGGAATAAACACATATAGAAATGCCATCGTAGCAAATAATCATGGATATTTGACTGGCGATGTTGTGAGTTATGTCTGTACTGGAATAAATCCAATAGGATTTAGCTCTTCGACATATTATGTGAATAGAGTAGATGAAAATGAATTTCAAATATATCCAGTTGGTGTCGGATCGACAGCAAAAGATGCATACTTCAAAACAAATCAATTTTTAAATCTTATAGATTCCGGAATAGGAACTCACATTTTTAGACATGAGCCAATCTCAGTTGAAATAGATGGGTTAACTGGCATATCGTCTTATTCTAAAGAATTACATCAAGCAAAAATTATTCCTGTTTTTAGGGGAAATATTACAAATGTTTATGTTGAGAATGGTGGAATTGGCTATGGTTCTTCCGACATAATAAATTATAAAAAGCAACCAAATTTCAATATAAAAATTGGAAAAAATGCCCAATTACAAGCAAATATTTTAAATGGGGTAGTAAAAGAAGTTTATGTGCTCAATGAAGGATCGGATTATTACTCAATTCCGGATTTATTTGTATCTGGAACTGGTACAGGATGCATATTGAGTCCAGTACTAGAAGATGGGAAAATAAAAGGAGTGATAGTTGTAAGTGGTGGATATGGATATGAACAAAAAAATACTAGCATAGAAATAGTAACATACGGAAAAAATGCTACCTTTGAAGCAAAGATAAAATCGTGGCAAATAAATTATGCTTCTAGAATATTAAATTCAAATAATTTAAATTCACCGGACGATGGTGTTTTATACTTTAATGAGTATGATGCCATAAAATATTGTCATGTTTATTGTCCAAATAAGTTGCGTCAGAAAATATATTCAAAATTCTTAGACGAAAGAGGAAACACAATCGTAAGACCAGACTACGAAAATTCTATTTCTACTATAAAATACCATTCTCCCATTATTGGATGGGCATATGATGGGAATCCAATATATGGTCCATATGGTTACGATGATCCAAATATCGTTGGAAAAGTGAGAAAAATGAAATCTGGATATAAGTTAAATCCGACATTAGATCTTGATACTAGACCACCAGAAAAAATAAATGATAAATTTATTTTTCCCAATGGATTTTTTATTGAGGATTATGAATATATTGGAAATGGTGATTTGGATGAATTTAATGGAAGGTATTGCATTACACCAGAATACCCAAATGGAACTTATGCTTACTTTTCGACTCTATCTGCAGATGATGATTTTGTTCCGGAGTTCCCATATTTCATAGGAAATTACTACAAATCAAAAAAAATAGATCACAACTTCCAACCAAATATTTCACAAAACACTTTTGATTATTTTTCGACTAGATTATTAAGAAATACTTATTTTTATTTTGTTGACTCCGAAAATTCTAGTTACGATTTTCTATCTAATCCCAATAAAGAAATAAGTCAAAATTCAAAAATTGTTTCGGTCCAATACTCATCACTAGATTCTATTGGTATTTTGACTTCGGGGGAAAATTATTCCGTAGGGGATTCCATAAATTTTGATAACTTGGGAACAGAAGGAACTGATGCTAGTGCAATAGTCGGATCAGTAGAGGGGAAAAAAATATTAGAAATAAAAAATGACAATTATTCAATTTCTGATGTAGAATTAGTTAGAATAAAAAATTCTCCTTTTGTTCTTGGTTTGTCTACTGCTCCACATCTTTTGGAAGATTTTGATTTCGTATCAATAGTTGGAAATAACGATCTTTCCATATCAAATAAAATAAATCAGTATTCTCAAATAGGCGTTAGCTCCAATTCTTTACTTCTATCTTCTGGAATAGGAGATGCGTCTCAGACTGGAATTATTACAGACTTTTCAGTTATTGGAATTCTAGATGAGTCATATATTATTGAAAATGATTACTATAAAATAGAGGACGAAACAGTAAAGATACTCAGAATACATCCAAATGATTTAAAAATTACTGTTTTGAGAGATCCGATTGGTGCTGCGCACACTGCAACTACAAAATTAACAGAATTGACAAGAAAATTTTATTTTAATAGTGTAGATGGATATGCTTCAGAAAATAGAAATAGAGAAATATACTTCGATCCAAAAAAAGTAGTTGGATTTGGCACAACTGCCAGTTCTTTGGTAGAAGTGTATTATTCTGGGATAGGGACGACATCGATATCAATTTCCCCTGGCAATTTATATTTAAAAAACCATAACTTATCAGATAACACAAATTTAAATTACTACACTAACGGTGGAAATTCAATCCAAGTTTCAAATGGGTCCACAACATTTGAACTCGACCAAATCACATCATTATACGCAATTAAGGTCTCGGACGATTTCATAGGAGTATCTAGTACTAGAGTGGCAATAGGAACTGAATTAAATTATGTAAGTACGGTAACAAATAAGTATCCATTTTTATATTTTGTTGGTTATGGAACAAGCGAAAATCATAGTTTTAGAGTAAATAATAATACAGTAAGGGCAAAAATACAAAAAAATATTTCCACAGTTTCTACTGCGTCAACTCATGGATTGAATTTGGGCGATCGAGTTAATTTGAATGTAATTTCTGGAATTTCGACCACAATAAAAATTAAATATAACGATAGAAATAGAAGATTGATTTCGAGAGAAAAGCAATTTTCAGGAATTGATACATCAAATAGTATATTTACTATACCAAATCATGGTTATTATACAGGACAATCGTTAATTTACAATTCAAATTTGCCATCCCCAGAACTTGATGATGATTCAATTTATTATGTAAGTATAGTAGATGGAGATAGATTAAAGCTATCGAAGAGTTATCACGATGCTTTCATTTCTGATAAACCCATCAATATAACTGAATCTTCTTTTGGGAACTTGAAAGAAATAAATTCAAGTTTAGATATCATAGTAGGCCAAAAAATAATTTTTGATTTATCTGATTTTAGTTTATCTTTCAATGACGGACTACAAAATAAGTCGGCATTTAGTTTTGATTTGTATAAAGATCCAAATTATAATGAAAAATATTATTATAATGAAAATGGAATCTTGGAAGTAATTAAAACGGGAAATGTTGGTATTGATAGTGGAGCTAGATTGGAATTAAACACTACAGAATTGACTCCTATAAAATTATATTATCGATTAACTCCAGTAATTGATAATAGCCTACCAGAAATAAAGAATGAAATCTATATTGATGATACAATAATAAAAAATAACAGCGTAAATATTTTTAGTAGTGAATATTCTGGGGTTCACATTATTACTGGAATTGGCTCCACAGCATTTAATTATCAATTACAATATTTACCAGAAATAGAAAAATATGATGTAAATAATTCTTTTATGAGATATTCCACTAATTCAAAGACAGCGTTTGGTGGAATATACGACATAAAAGTAATATCTGGTGGCAGCAAATATAAAAAATTACCTGGAATAACCACAATAACAAGCAATTATGGAAAAAATGCTATAATTTTTCCCATTAGCTCATCTATTGGAAAAATTAAATCTACAGAAATAAATGATATTGGATATGATTATTCGATTGATCCAACAATAAGACCAACAGTAAATTTCCCTACTGTTGTGAAAATAGACCCATTTTCTACCATAGATTCTATAGTATGCACTTACATTGGAAAAGATTACAATTATTCTCCGGACTTATTGGTTGTAGATCAAATAACTAATGAAGTCGTAAATGACATAATTTTACAATTTGATTATATTAGTGGCTCAGTCTTAATAATCAAAAATTCAAATGGTTTTAGTAATACTGAGCCAAAAATTATACCCATTAATAACTCAAATGGAGTTGGAATAAATTCTTTATCCTATGATCCCCTTCTAAAAAGAGTTACCGCATATCTAGAAAAAGAATATACAGACACAAATTCACTTCCTATTTCTATAAATGATAAAGTATTAGTAGAAAATACATCCATAATAGAAACGGAATCTAATTATATTGGCTACAATTCAAGTGAATATGAATATAATTATTTCACCATAACTGGAATAACCACATCAATTGGTGACAATAAAGCTTATGTATATTATGATATGACTGACTTTTTATCTGACGCGAAACAACTAGGAACATATAATACTATAAACTCCAAAGGATCTATCATTCCAGAAAAGAATATACCAAAATTTAAGACTACAATTAAACTGAATTCATATTTGGCCGGAGAAACAGTAGAATCAAATAGTTCATATGGAGTAGTTAATAATTGGAGCGACAAAACTGGTTACGCAAAAATACAAACAATAAGTAATTTTAATGTCAATTCATTATTGATAGGAAAAACATCTGGGGCCATAGGAAAAATAACAGAAGTGATACAGTCGGAATCATCTTATAACATTGATTATTATTCTATTAGAAATAAAGGTTGGCAAACTACAACTGGATTCCTAAATCAAAATAATCAGCGTATACCAGATAACGATTACTATCAATATTTTTCATATTCTGTCAAATCTAGAATACCACTCGAAAAATGGAGTGAAATAGTAGATTCTACTACCCATACAGTGGGCTTTAAGAAATTTGGAGACCTATCAGTAGAATCCGATGCAATAGGAATCAGTGGAATTTCGACAACTCAAGACCAAGGATCTTATAATGCAATATCTGATCTAAATACCGTTATAGACTTAGAGTGTAAATATGATTTTGATCTTGGAATTGAGTCAAATGTATTTAATTTGAATGGTCAACTTTCATCCGACGAAATTGCATTTAATTCTACTAAATTACAAGATCACTCTCAATCTATTGGTAATAGAGTGCTAACAATAGATGATATTAGTAGCCAATTTAATACGACTCAAAGATCAACCCTTGTAACTGCCATCAATATTTAAATTACAATGTCAAAAACTAGAGCTGCAAAATTCTTTTTATTAACAAAGAATGAAATAAATGACAGTAAAGTACAATCATCAATACTAACATTTTTAAATGATGGGGATAATGTAGTTTCAAATAGTTATGGAAAGATACACACAAAAGAAGATATTGGAAGTTATTCATTATCTGTATCATCAAATCAAGCAGTTTTAGATTTTTTTCCTCTAGATGACAGGATAAATGATTACAGTTATGGGTTTGTTTATTATGACACCAAGCAATTTATTACAGAGTCTTCTTTTTTTGATTTGGGAAATGTAGTAAGCGTCGCATCTTCCAATACTTCGATATCTTCTGGCATTACTAAAACTATTTTCAAAATTCCTGAAAAATTTAGTTCATCAAAGTTGATTGTCGAATTAACAGGAAATAAAAAAAAATATGAGTTCCTAGAATTAAATTTAACTAGTACAGATACTGACATTTTTAATGTAGAATATGGAAGATTAAACTTAGGAACTCAGTCCTTATCTGGAATAGGAACATTTAATTTTTATAGAGATGGATCGAACAACATTAATATAGATTTTTCACCTTTGGATATATCTGAAAATTATACTTCTAATGTTGTTGCAGTTTCTTTAGCAAAAACCGAGTATACAGAGTCTGGAGAAAGACAATTAACTTATTCTAATTTTTCTTCGAATTCTGTTTCGATTGCAGCATCAACTAGTCCAACACAACATGTAATATCAACATATCCAATACAATATTTGTCGGCTTATTATATAATACAAATAAATGACATTACAAATAATAAAATACAATTTTCTGAATTATTGACTTCAAATAATTTGACAGAATCGGTTTTTGTTGAGTACGGTAAAATAAGTTCCAATGACAGCATTGGAACTTTTGATACAAATATTTCAGGAATATTTGAGTTGGCCTTTACTCCCAATCCAAATATAGATGTCGAAATAAAAGTATTTCAACAGACTTTGGGATTTGTCCAGCTCCCAAAATCGCCATCAAAAATAGATTTAAAAAATTCTAGCATTGTAACATCAGCCATTAAACTTGGATATGGAAATGATAATAATAAATTAAATTTTAATTTAACTCATAAAGGTATTCCAATATTCGAAAGAGCATTTGATGGAAGTAATTCATCAATTGTCAACTTAAATAAGAATTCAATTTATTTGCCAAATCATTTTTTTGTTACTGGAGAAAAGGTATTATATAGATCCGACGAATTCAATGAAGACCTGACAAATAATTCCATAGGAATTACGACTGCATATGTATCAGGAATCGGAAATACCAATAAATTGCCACAAAATTGTTATGTATATAAATTTGATAATGCCAGGATTGGATTGTGTTCTAGTCCAGAGTATGCATTCTTTGACCCACCAATACTTTTTGACTTTACCTCTTTGGGAGTGGACGCAAATCATTATGTAACATCCACAAAGCAAAATGTAAAATCTCTGATTTGTATTGATAATTTGATACAATCCCCAATTGTTGGCACATCAATTACAACATCACTAACACAAAATTTACCTTTTGTAAGTGATGTTCTAGTTTTCTCTGGTATATCTTCATTTTTTTCTGGAGATTTGATAAAAATCAATCAAGAAATAATGAAAATAGAAGTAGTTGGAATAGGAAGTACCAATTATGTCGCTGTAAAAAGACCTTGGCTTGGATCTGGAATATCATCACACAGCTCAGGAGATTTAGTACAAAAATTAAAAGGAAATTATAATATAGTTGGGAATACAATTTATTTTGATTCTGCCCCATATGGGCCAACTGAACCAGAAGAAGAATATAATACATCAGAATCAATTCCAATAGAATCCACTACACAATCAACTTTTCAGGGTAGAGTTTTTGTGCGGTCTGGCGATCCAACTTTATCCGAAGAATCATACGAAAAAAATTATCTTTTTGATGATATATCGGAGGATTTCAATTCATCACAGAAAACATTCGAATTAACAGAGCAATCTACCCAATTGGTGGATTTTTATCAAGATGAGTCAATAATATTAATTAATAATGTATTACAAATTCCGACAGAAGATTTCAATTTAAGCGAAGTCGGACCAAGTACAAAAATAAATTTCACCGGATCCGCAACATCAATTTCATACGATCCAAATAATGCTAGCATACCAAGAGGAGGAATTATTGTTTCAGTTGGTTCAACTGCTGGATTTGGATATCAGCCTCTAGTATCCGCTGGAGGTACAGCAATAGTTTCGATATCTGGAACAATTCAGGGAGTTTCCATAGGAAACAGTGGTTCTGGATATAGAAGGCATTTACAAACAGTTAGAGTTGGGGTACAAACATCAGATGAAAGTACAGTAAATATTGAATTTATAGGAACTGCTACTGTTTCAAATGGAAATATAATTGGAGTAGCAATTACTAATCCTGGATTTGGATATACCTCATATCCGTTAGTAGGCCAAACAAAAACCACAAAAATAGTATCAGCTGCTTCCACTGAAATATTTGTAGAAGATGTATCGATTATTCCAGAAAAATATCCTATTATATCAATTGAACCCAGCATAAAAAATGCTCATATTGTTGGGATAGGAGCATCCAGCGTATTCATATCGAGTTCAGATGCACCAGTATCTTCAATACCAATATATTCATCAGTAAAATTCAAAAAATACAATCCCCCAAAAATTGTATTTGATTTCCCATTATCTTATAGTGACATTCCACTAAAATATAGTGGCAATGCGGGAGTTGGAACTGAAGCAACCATTGATGTCGTAGTTGGACAAGGATCTAGTGTAATAGATTTTACTGTAAAGAATTATGGATATTCATATTCTGTTGGTGACATATTAACTATACCAATAGATGGTGTGGTTGGAATACCTACACTAGGACAATTCAAAGAATTTCAATTGACTATAGTAGAAACATATTCAGATACATTTTTTGGGTGGTCAATAGGAAATATCATATTATTAGATGACATTTCAGATCTAATTGATGGCAAAAAAAGAATTTTTCCATTATCATACCAAGGGAATAGGTTCTCTATTGTATCACAGCCGGGATCTAATATCGACATAGAAGCAACATTATTGATATTCGTAAATGATGTTTTACAAGAGCCTGGAGTTGGATATTTTTTCAATGGTGGCAGCACTATCACTTTTACTGAACCACTAAAATCATACCCAAATGGAGATAAAGATAAATGTAAAATAATTTTCTACAGGGGAACAAACGGGATAGATGTCAAAGATGTTGATATTTTAGAAACAGTAAAACAAGGGGATTATATTAAGTTAGAAAGTGATGACTATAATTATAGGCAAGAATTTAGACTAGTAGAAGATATAACATCTGTAGATATAGCAAAAACAAATTTATATAATAAAAATGGAATATTAGATGATGTTGATATTTTGAGACCAATAAATTGGACCAAACAAAGGCAAGATTTGGTGATCCAAGGAAAACAAATAACAAAAGATAGGCCAATATATGAGCCATTAATTTACCCAACTACAAATATAATAAAAAGTGTCGGAATTGGGACAACTCAAATATATGTAAGTAATGTAAAAACTATTTTCGATAATAAAAAAGAAAATAATGTTACAGAGGATAGAAATTCTATAGAAATAATATCAGCAAATGGCCCATTGGAAATAAAAAGAGAGGCCATATCTAATGTAAATTATAGTGGCGATTTTGGAATAATTACAGGAATAGCAGCTACATCTATTCCTGGTGTTGCTCAAACCGGGCTAATCTTTGATCTACTAATAGAGTCTGATTCTTATTTGAGAGATTTGGAATATGTAGATGAAATGATAGATACTAGCAACATAAAAACAAATTACTTTTTTGAAGTATATAATAGTAATATAGGAAATGGATTAAATTCAATAGGTAGTGATAATATAGTAATTGGAATTGGAACTATATCTATAGATAATGTATATGAAGTACTATCAGTATCCATAGGACAAACACACGCATATGGAATTGGTCTCACTGATGTAGCTAAAGTTGTAGTTAGTGTTCAAGATTATAATGGACTTACTGGATTTGGATTTAGTAATTTTTATGGAAATTATAGCTGGGGATTGATAGAATTCCAGTCAAATTCTAGAAAATCACCAAAAGAATTTGCGGTAACTCAAAATTATGGCGTAGTTGGGCTAAATGACACCCCAATTATAAGGAGAAAATCTCCATTAAGGTATTTCAATTATCTAACATAAATAGTATCAAAAACAAGATAAATGTCAGCAATCATAACTGATCAAATTAGAATACTAAACGCAAAAAGTTTTGTAAATTCACTAAAATCCGGTGAAAATAACTTATATACTTTTGTTGGGTTGCCAAATCAAACAGAATATGATGTAAATTGGGATTCTAGTCCATTACCACCAAAAGACTCATTTGACGATGAGAATGATTGCTGGGAAAATATGATATCCTTAAAAAGGATAAATCCAGATTCTGATGTAAGGCATGTCATCAAAAAAAATGTTTGGTCTTCTGGATCAACTTATGACATGTATAGGCATGATATAAGCAGAAACAATTTATCAAATCCATCAGAGAAGCCAAATTTATACCAATCAAATTTTTATATATTAAATACTGATTACAAAGTATACATTTGTCTGTTTAATGGAGCATCATCTGATAATAATTTTGAAGGTGTCCCATCATTGATTGAGCCAAATTTTACCGACCTTGAGCCAAAAGTGACCGAAGATGGATACATTTGGAAATATCTTTACACATTAAATATAGATGATGTAATAAAATTTGATTCACTTAATTATATTCCTGTCCCTTCCGATTGGGAAACATCCACAAAATACCAATTGATAAGAAACAATGCTATAGAAAGTGGTCAGATAAAAGTAGTAGTAATTAGAAATTTTGGGCAAACTTTAGGGGGGCCAAATATTTACACTAATATTCCCATTTTGGGTGATGGCTCTGGTGGAAGAGTAAGTATTGTTGTCGGCAACGATGAAAGAGTGTCTTCGGTAGTCGTAACAAATGGCGGAAGTAATTACACATATGGAACAGTAGATGTAAGTGATGTTGCCTTCCCAACTGGAGCGTCATTGCCAAAATTTGATGTAATTATTCCACCAAAAAATGGTCATGGGTATGACATTTATAGGGAATTGGGCGCATATAATTTGTTAATATATTCCAGATTCGAAAATGATCAAACAAATCCAGATTTTATCACTGGAAATCAAATATCTAGGATTGGAATAGTAAATAATCCATTAGATTATAATTCTAATATAGTTTTAGACAAAGATAGAGCAAGTGCAACTTATGCACTAAAGCTAATTGGAAAAAATGCAATTAATGATTACAAAGGACTAGTGATAGAGCCGGATTCTATCATAACACAAACAGTTGGAACTGGAATCACAGCTGTCGGGAAAGTTATATCTTATGATAATAAAACTGGAGTATTGAAATATTGGCAAGATAGATCATCATATGGATTTAACTTGGGTGGAGAATACGATAGTAATGGAAACAGGAAACCAGAAAATATTTCCACATACGGAAATGAAAAAATACAGTTTACTAGTAGTATTTTGGCTGGCGGTTCATTGGATATTACTGGATTCCCCCTAACATTAAAAATAGATAATGGATATACTGGAATAACAACAGTAATAAATAATGTTAATTATAACCTTGGACAAAGATTTACTTCTGGAGTATCTTTTCCAGAAGTAAAGCCAAACTCTGGTGACATTATCTATGTGGACCACAGACCAGGAATAACAAGATCTTCTAACCAAAAAGAAGATGTAAAAGTAATCTTACAGTTTTAATATATTAGGATAATCATGCCACAAAAAACTAATTTAAATACTTATCCATATTTTGATGATTTCAATCCAGATAACATTTATCATAAGATATTATTTAAACCCGGTTATCCGATACAAGCTAGAGAATTAACTACGCTACAATCTATACTTCAAAATCAAATTGAACAATTTGGTAATTGGGCATTTCAAGAGGGAAGTCCAGTCGTACCTGGTAGCATTACATATAATGACAGATATTATGCGGTAGAATTAAAAAACAATTTTAACGGAATTGAAATATTTAATTATCTTGATTCAATTACTGGAAAAACTATATTTGGACAATCAAGTGGAGTAAGAGCAAAAATAATAAGTTGCATAAATTCGCAGCAATCTGAAAGAAATAACACAACAATTTATGTAAATTATATAGATTCCGATTACGAAAATTCGGAGTATGTTGGATTTTCGGATGGTGAGAATTTACTTTTAGAAGAAGATACCATATTTACTATAAATGTCAACCCAGATTCATTTTTAACCATAAGAAGGGGAGAAGCTTTTGCTTCCACTATAGATGGAAATTGTAATTCTGTTGGTTCTCAATTATCAGTTGCACCCGGAATATATTTTGTAAGAGGATACTTCGTAAAAAGTGATTCCCAATTTATAATATTAGATCAATATAGCAATTTTCCAAGTTATTCCGTTGGGTTTGAAGTAGTAGAAGATATAATCACATCAGAAGAAGATCAATTTTTAAATGACAATGCCAAAGGATTTTCAAACTATGCGGCTCCAGGTGCTGATAGATTAGGAATATCGTTAGTTCTCACTAAAGTGGGGACTGGAGAGGAATTTCCAGATAATTTTATAAAATTACTTGAAGTAAATGAAGGAGTAATCAAAAATACTCAGACTGATCCTCGTTTAAATGAATTAGGAAAAGAACTAGCAAGAAGAACTTATGATGAATCGGGCGATTATTATGTTAAGTCTCCAACTATATCAGCAAAAGAGACATTAAACAATTTATTAGGAAATGGTGGAATTTATAATAAAAATCAAGTAACTTTTAATGAAAATGTTCCAGATGAAAGCCTAGGGACATATCAAATTTCTCCTCTAAAAGCTTATATTAAAGGATATGAAGTAAATGTCATTTCTCCGGTATTTTTAGATTTCCAAAAAGCAAGAACAGTCAAGACACTTGAAAATCAAAGTGTAGTATATAATACAGGTTCAACATTAACTCTCAATAGAGTATATGGATCCCCAACAGTAGGATTTTCTACTTATACTTTAAGTTTAAGAAATGAAAGAGTAGGGATAAACTCTTCTTCCCCATCGGGGAAAGAAATTGGAATAGCAAGAGTTTATGATTTTTCACTGGAATCTGGATCATATGATTCTTTGATACCGAATACAAATCAATGGGACATATCTTTATATGATGTACAAACTTATACAGAAATAGGAATAAATGAAGTAATAAGTCTGAATGCCCCATCATACATAAAAGGAAAATCTAGTGGGGCGAGTGGATTTTTACGATTTACCGTTTCAAATTCTGGGATACTGACCGCATACAATATATCTGGCAATTTTATTTCAGGTGAAAAATTAATTTTTAATGATGTAGAAAACGAAAACACTAGAGTTTCAACTTCCATTACATCTTATACAATAGACAATGTAAAATCGCTATACGGTTTAGTTGGCACATCTTATACTTTTTCTGCAGATACTGTACAAACCACAAAAAAACAATTTACAAATGTAGAGATTTCTCAAATAGATAGTATTTTAGGCATTTCTACTGCAAAATCAAATATCCCAATTTTTTCTGGTGTTGTAAACAAAGGTGATTTGGTATCATATACCATTCAAGGAAAAACATATCCAAGTTATGCGAAGGTAAATAATGTTACTGCGACTACATTAACTCTAAGTGGAGTTACCACCGTAATCGGAGTTTGTGATGGCGAATTGCCGCAAACGAATGCATTAATAACCGACTTCAAGTTATTAGGAACAAAGCGTGTAGCATCGGAAAATGAAAGTTTATATACAAAACTCCCAAAAGATATCATCAGTGATGTCGATTTAACCAATTCCAATTTAACAGTAAAAAGACAATTTGAAGTAACTATAACATCAAATTCTACAGGAAATATTTCTGCTAACGAAGATGAAACTTTTTTACCCTTTGATGAAGAAAGATATGTATTAATTACAGAAAATGGGATAACAGAATCTTTAACTAGCGATAAATTTGATTTAAATACTTATACTAGTTCTGGTGGTCTCACAATAAAATTTAATGGGCTGTCGGTCACAAATAGTGCTGCCAAATTGATTGCTACACTCAATAAAACTAAAGTAAAAACAAAACTAAAAAATAGATCTAAAATTAAATCCGTTGTAATTGATAAATCTAGACTAGTTGGCTCCGGTATTGGAGAAACTACACTCAATAATGGCTTAATTTATGGTAATTATCCATATGGAACAAGAGTAGAAGATGACGAAGTATGTCTATTACAATCTGATATTACTAAAATTTATGGAATATTTGAAAAATCCGATAGCTCTAATTTAAATTCGGATCCAACTACACCAAGAATGACTCTAAGTAGAATTAATGGAATATCTGGAACTATAGATGATATTCAACTGGGTGAGATTTTTATCGGAGAAGTCAGTAATGCTGTAGCAATTTATGCAGAAAAAGTAGATTTAGGAACAATAGGTTTTATATATCTAAATTCAAATTCATTCATTAGAGGGGAAACCATAACTTTCGAATCATCTCTGACAACTGCTACCGTAAATTCTACTATAGTTGGTGATAAAGACATAACATCGAGTTATATTTTAGATAATGGACAAAGAAATACAATATATGATTATTCCAGAATTATAAGAAAACAAACATATAAAGAACCAATAAGAAAAATAAAGGTTTATTTCGAATCCGCATCATATTCTCCTTCCGATATTGGTGATATAACCACAATAAATTCATATCAAAATTTCGATTATTCCGAAATATCAAACATAAATCAGGTAAGAAACAGTGACATCATTGATGTTAGGCCAAGAGTAATAAATTATCAAGTATCTGAAGGCGCTAGATCTCCATTTGAATTTATGTCAAGAATTTTTTCTGAGACATATAATAATGCATCAAAATATGTCCTAGCATCAGATGAAAATATTAATTTGTCTTATTCTTTCTATCTACCAAGAGTAGACAAAATATTTCTTTCTAAAGATGCATTATTCCAATTAAAATCTGGGGAGCCAGCAGAAACCAATCAATTCCCATATTCGATAGATGATTCTATTGAAGTAGCTACAATCTATGTCCCAGCTTATACTTTTAATGCCAGTGATGTTTCTATAACCAAAAAAGACTACAAACGCTACACAATGTCGGATATTGGAAAATTAGAAACTAGAATAGAAAATTTAGAATATTACTCCACTTTGTCTTTATTAGAAAAGGAAACAGCAAATTTAGCTATATTTGATAGTAACGGAAATCCAAGATTTAAATCTGGATTTTTTGTGGATAATTTTACCACTACTTTGTATCAACAAAAAGACACAATAGTGAAAAATAGTATAGATCCATCTAATAATGAGTTGAGACCAACCCACTACACAACAAATTGTGATTTAATATTAGGAGAATCTTCTATAATATTAAATAAAGATTTTAGTGTGGATATAAATTATTCCAATGATTTTATTTCTAGTAATATAAAAAAGACAGGAAATATAATAACATTAGATTATGTGGAAGTAGTAGAAAATAATCAGCCCTTTTCTACTAGGGTGACCGAAGTTACTTCATATTCTACATCTGAATATGTTGGTGGAATAACATTAAGCCCATCATCCGATACTTGGATAAGTCAGAGGAAGACACTAACGACTTTAACTGATTTAGATGGAGATATAACAGAAACTAGCAAACAAATTACATTAACAGAAGATACCGAAGAAACTGGATTTTCCGCTCCTGTATGGAATGGCGGAAGTCTATGGACAAAAGACCTAATATCAACTGAACAAATTCCATACATGAGAAAAAGGAATATAGAGTTTAGAGCCGAAAGAATGAAACCATACACTAGACTCTATGCATTTTTTGATAATGTAGATGTAAACAAGCATATAATTCCAAAATTAATAGAAGTTCAAATGACAAGTGGTGTTTTCCAAGTTGGGGAGACTATCACTGCAAAAATAGAAGATTCATTTGGTTCTTGGCTTTCTAGTATAGGTACTGTACCAGATCTATTAAAACAAAAATTAAATAAGATCGGAATTAGTATAGAAACCATTTCTGATTTAAGAAACCTAACTTCAACCACAGATTCTCGAAATAATCCAGCAACAAATATTATTTTAGATTATTTTAGATCCTCAAACTACGAATTGGAAGATGGGGGTAGTTTTAGACTTTGTACTCCAGATCATAAGATTGGCCCATATAATAACCCAACCAAAAAATATAATACAAATCCATATGATAGAAGTCAAATTATACCTTCTTTATATTCCAGTACATCGAATATTTTAAATATTGATACATTTAGTCTTTCATATCGAGGTCAATCGAATTTTTATGGAAATTTAAAGATTGGAATGAAATTGACTGGACAAACTAGTAATGCTACTGCAATAATAAAGGATATACGATTAATTACTGATGATTCTGGGACTGTAATTGGATCATTTAGAATTCCAAATACAGATAATATTAACCAAATTGGTGATAGATTTACATCAGGAGAAAAGGTATTTAGATTGACTAACAGCACAACCAATTCTCTAATTCCAGGAATTGTATTTACTTATGCATATGAGAAATTCTATTCGCAAGGAACTCTCAATAATATAGAAGAAATAATTCTCTCTGTCAGTCCTCCTAGTTATGCTCCAGAAATATTACCCCCACCACCATCACCATCACCTTCTGCATCTCCATCTTATTATAGTCAGCCCGAACCAACTCCAAAGAGCGAAACGAAGCCTCCTGCGCCAATTCCTCCTACTGTGACGCCTATTCAGGTTGCATTACCACCAAAAGTAGTAGAAGTCAATAAAGGTGGTCCAGTGTATGCTAATGCGGCACAACAAAAAATAGTTAATGCATATAAGGAATTACATCCAAATTCAAATGTAACCACTGCCCAACAAGTAGCAAGAAGATTGGATATAAAAATAGACACAAATCCAAGTGGAACAATACCAAAAAATGATGGCAACCAAATAGTAAAAGCTCTACAGCAAGCTGGAGCAAATGTAGTGAAAGGACCGGGATCTGCACCAAGACAAGATCCACCAAGACAAAATTCTCCAAGGCAAGATTCACCAAGACAAAATTCTCCAAGGCAAGATCCCCCAAGACAAAATCCACCAAGACGAGATCCACCAAGGCAAGATCCACCAAGACAAAATCCTCCAAGGCAAGATCCCCCAAGACAAAATCCACCAAGACAAGATCCACCAAGACAAAATCCTCCACCTTCTTCCTCTAGATCTGATAATAGTAACAGAAGAAGATGATCATAAGAATAAATACAAAAAAGGTAATATAAATGGAAATTAGAAGTCCGTTAGCTCAATCATTCTATGTTGCTCCCGAAACGGGAATATTTGTAACTTCTGTTGATTTGTATTTTTATTCTAAAGATCCATCACAACCAGTAACGGTACAACTGAGGCCAATGAAGCTGGGAACGCCGGATACTATTGTATATCCTGAAAGTGAAGTAACATTATATTCAAATGAAGTCAATATTTCCTCGAATTCTTCTGTGCCAACTACTTTTACATTTCCTTCTCCAGTATACTTATCTGGAGAAACATTTCATTCATTGGTAGTAATTTCGAATTCTTCGGATTATAAAGTTTGGATTTCCAGATTGGGAGAATTGGATGCAGCAAGTTATAATGCCATAAATTCTAGGCAAATTTTTGTCAATAAACAGCCGGATTCTGGCTCTCTCTTTTTATCGCAAAGTGGATCAACATGGACAGCAAACCAATATGATGATCTGAAATATACCCTGCGCAGAGCAAGTTTTAACATTGTTGATGGGGGAGTTGTAAATTTTTATAATTCTGATTTGGACCAACAAGAAAATATATCAAAACTATTAAAAAACCCATTAGAATTTAATGCGAAAAAAATCAGAGTTGGGCTATCAAAGACTGTATCGGACCCAAATTTATCTTTTGGGAACACTGTAATACAATCGATCACTAACGCAACTGGAAATTTTGTGGGGTATGGTGGATCAGCTTTCGGTGGTTTGACAATAATTGATGATGGAGAGGCATATGAAAATGGATACTATTCTAGTGTCCCATTGATAAGTTTGACTGGGACTGGACAAAATGCAACTGCAAATTTAACTATAGCTAATGGAGTTGTAGTTTCTTCTGGTGCAACTATTTCTTCTGGTGGAGTTGGATATAAAATAGGCGATTTACTCACTATAAATGCACCAGGAACTAATAAATTAGGAAGAAATATGAAGCTGTCTGTTGCTAATATTTCAGCATACAATGAATTAATATTAGACCAAGTACAGGGAAATTTTGAAACTGGTATTGGAAAAACAATACGATATACTAATAATTTGGGGATCACAACGGATTTAAATGGGAATGGATCAAACATATTGCTATCATCTGCTCCAATAGAAATACATGATGGCAAACACATAAAAGTAAACCATTATAATCATGGTATGCATTCTAGTAGTGATGTGGTAAAAATTTCAAATGTAATTTCCGATTTGTCTCCAACAACTCTATTATTAAATTCTTATACGGAATCTTCAACTAATGACATTGTAGTAGAAAACTCTTCCAATTTTTCTTCATTTGAGGGACTATCAGTAAATTCAAACAATCTTGGTTATATTCTAATTGGAAGTGAAATTTTATCTTATAATGAAGTTTCTGGAAATACCTTGAAAGGAATTACAAGAGGAGTCGATTCAACAAAAAGAGGAACTTATGAGTTGGGAATTTCTATATACAAATATGAATCGAATGGAATTTCCTTAAGAAGAATCAATACTACGCACAATTTATCTGATGTAACGACATCTGACCCAATAGGATTGGATTACTATAATATAAAGCTTTCAGTTGGGCCATCAAATGGAAAAGATAGGACCGTAGTTAGTCCACTTTATATAAAAGAAACAAAATCTTCTGGTGGAATGAGAGTAACAGCAACAAAAAATATACAATATGGTATAATAATTCCAAATATACAAACTTTTTCTCCACCGAGAACAGAAATTTCTTCCGCAATAAGAACAGTAAGTGGAAAAAGTGTGGATGGAATAGAAACTCCATTTGTTGATCAGGGATTTGAGTCAATAAATTTAAATGCAACAAATTATTTGAGTTCACAGAGAGTTATATGCTCCACTTTGAACGAAAGTCAAAAATTATCATTTTTGCCTGGAAATAAGTCTTTTAATTTGAATATGATTCTGGGATCTATTGATGAAAAATTGTCTCCAGTGATTTCTGCTCTCGATAGAACATCTATAGTTCTCACTTCAAATAGAGTTGATAAAAAAATAGAAAATTATTCAACTGATGATAGGGTATCTACTCTGGAGGGGGATCCATCTTCATTTGTATATGCAACAAAACCAATATATCTAGAAAATCCAGCACAAAGTCTAAAGGTAATTTTATCTGCCTATGTAAATATATACAATGATATTAAATTGTTATATTCAGTATCAAATGATAATAATTTAAAACTCAATTACTTCCCATTTCCTGGATATTTGAATCTGAATAATGGCATTACTATCGATCCATCAAATAATGATGGCTCCCCAGATACGAAATTAATTAAAACTGATGTATTAATATCAGACGGTTCTACTAATACTCCATTTGTCGATTATGAGTTCACAGCAGAATCTATAGGGCCATTCAAATCATTTAGCATAAAAATCATAGGAACATCAGTAAATCAGACATATCCACCAAGAATTAAAGATCTTCGTGTAATTTCAGTAGTCTAATATGTATTATAAAGTAAAAGGAAACCCAAACTTAGTTAGAGATAAAAACACAAATGCAATATTGAACATAAATTCAATTGAGTATGAAAACCACATAAAAGCAACTGATACCAAAGAAAAAGAAAATTTTAAGATGAGGCAAATTGAGTGTGAAATTTCAACAATGAAAGATGATTTGAATTTAATAAAAACATTACTACTAGAAATAAAAAATGAATCCAGATAAAATAATTCTAGAAGATTTTAATAAAATGTTTGAATACGAAAAATTATCTAGAGATATAGATAGTATAGATGATATAGAAATTGTTAAAAATTTTGCAAAGTCTTATATTAAGTTATACTTAAAGCAACAAGAAGTAGTATCTAAATTGTAACATGGCACAACCTTCCACAAGACAAGAACTAATTGATTATTGCTTAAGAAAATTGGGTGCTCCAGTTTTAGAAATTAATGTTGCACAAGAACAAATAGAAGATTTGGTGGATGATGCAATACAATTTTTTCAAGAAAGACATTTTGATGGAGTATCTCCAACTCTACTAAGATATGAAATCACACAACAAGATTTAGACAGAGCAAGAGGAAAAGAAGGAGTAGGGATAACCACAGTTGCTGGAAATAAAACTTATGAATATAAAGAGACAGCAAATTATTTGCAAATACCTTCATATGTAATTGGAATAAACAAGATATTTCAATTTGAGGGTTCAAATAGTATTTCCAGTGGAATGTTCAGTATTAAATATCAATTGTTCTTGAATGATGTTTATTATTGGGGATCGACTGAATTATTGTCTTATTCAATGGTGAAAACTTACTTGGAAGACCTTAATTGGTTGCTAACAACACAGAAACAGGTCAGATTCAATAAAAGAGAAGATAGATTGTATTTGGATATAGATTGGTCTAGTGTGACTGTAGGACAAACTCTTATAATTGATTGTTATAGGGCACTAAACCCAGCCGAATCAACAAAAGTTTGGAATGATTCATTTTTAAAGCAATACTTGACTGCACTCATAAAAAGACAATGGGGACAAAATTTAATTAAATTTAGAGGAGTAAAACTTCCTGGAGGAATTGAATTAGATGGTAGACCAATATATGATGATGCCCAAAGAGAATTAGATATTATTATGGAAAGAATGTCTAGTACTTATGAGCTTCCTCCACTAGATCTCATTGGATAATATATGTTAAATCCATTTTTTCTTCAAGGATCAAAAACCGAACAAGGTCTAATTCAAGATCTCATAAATGAACAATTAAAAATATATGGAATAGATGTATATTACATTCCCAGAAAGTATCTAACCAAAAAAACAATTATAAAAGAGGTAATAGAATCTGAATTCGATAATGCATATCCCATTGAGGCGTATGTTGATACATACGATGGATATGAAGGTGCTGGAACTTTACTTACAAAATTTGGAGTTCAACCTTACACTGATTTGAATCTTATTATCTCAAAAGAAAGATTTGAAAATTATATTTCACCACTAATAAAAAATCAATCTAATGTCGAATTAGCGACAAGACCAAAAGAAGGAGATTTGATATATTTTCCTTTGGGTGATAGGTTATTTGAAATTAAATTTGTTGAGCATGAAGTACCATTTTATCAACTTCAACAAACTTATGTTTATACATTGAGATGCGAACTATTCAGATACCAAGACGAACTAGTTGATACTGGAATAGAATTCATAGATGATAATGTAGAGAAGCAAGGCTATATCCAGACTTTTGATATGATTGGTGCTGGAGTGTCCGCGACAGCAACTGCCACTATAGTAAATGGTGGCGTGACATTCGTAAAAATTACAAATAGAGGAGAAGGATATAAGTCTGCACCACAAGTAAAGTTTGGAATTCCAATTTCTGGGCAGACAGCAACTGGAATAGCAACAATGATTGGAGGAATAGTTGATTTGTGCGAACCTGATTCTAGTTTGTTTAGAGTTCAGGGAGTAGAAATTACAAATGCTGGTTATGGGTACACTTCCCCCCCAACTATTGCTTTTTATGGTGGTGGGGGAAAGGGAGCAACGGCAGTGGCTTCCATTGGAGATGGGATAGTGGGTAACATTTCAGTAACAAATGGTGGATCCGGATACACAATTGAGCCAACAGTACAATTTATTGGAATTTCTTCAATATCTGCACAAGCGAGAGCAATAATAGAAAATGGAGTTGTTACAAGAATTGGAATTATAACTACTGGAATTGGATATACGGAAAATCCAATTATCCAAATACAAAGTCCTTATGTAGTTGGATATGGTACATATAGATATAATGAGACTGTCATCGGCTCCCAATCTGGTTACACTGCAAGAGTTAAAGCTTGGAATTCTACAACAAACAAATTAGAATTGTCTAATATAACAGGTGATTTTATCCCAGGAGAAACATTAGTAGGATCAGCATCTAGTGCAACTTATGAAATAAAAATTGTTACAGCCGATAATCTAATCGATCCGTTCGCTCAAAATAAAGAAATACAAGAAGAAGCAAATGTAATAGTTGACTTTAGTGAAAAAAATCCATTTGGAACTCCTTGATAAATATGTAAATGGTTAAATAACATTATAAGGATTTCCTAACATGTTTGAATATTTTTATCACGAAATAACAAGAAAGACAGTAGTTGCATTTGGAACACTGTTTAATGGAATAACTATTAAGCACAAAGATGACTCTGGGAATGTTGTTTCTTCCGTTAGAGTTCCATTGGCTTATGGGCCAACTCAGAAGTTTCTTGCTAGATTGGAACAAATTCCAAATCTCAATAAACCAGTTCAGGTAAATTTGCCTAGAATGTCGTTTGAAGTGATAGGAATGTCATATGACACTACTAGAAAACTGACAACTACTCAAACATTTTTGACTAAAGATGTAAATAATAATCAAATAAGAAAGGCATACCTACCTGTTCCTTATAATTTAAATTTTGAATTGAGTATAATGACAAAACTTAACGATGATATGCTTCAGATAGTTGAGCAAATATTACCATATTTCCAACCAAATTACAATTTGACAGTTGATTTAGTAAAGGAAATAGGAGAAAAAAGAGATATACCCATAGTACTTGATAATATATCAATGACAGATAATTATGAAGGTGATTATACAGAAAGAAGAGCATTAATTTATACCTTAAAATTTACTGCAAAGACATATCTGTTTGGTCCAGTATCTTCCGATTCCGTTTCTTCCGAAATCATCAAAAAAGTTTCTATTGGTCTTGTTTCTGGTGATGCGTCAGGGTCAGCAAGAAGAGAAGTTACATACAGTGTAGAACCTCGTGCAATACAAAATTATACTGGAACTGTAACCACAACACTATCAAAAGATGCAGAAAAAACAGATAATATTATTGAGGTCGTGAGTTCAGTTGGAATTACTGTTGGATCATATCTTGATATCAACAAAGAAGAATTATATGTTGAGTCAATTTCCGGTAATATTTTATCTGTTAGAAGAGGTCAGGATTCTACAGTAATATTAGATCATGTTTCTGGATCTGAGGTCAAATTAATTACTCTATCTGACGATTTATTAATAGAGCCTGGGGACGATTTTGGGTTTTCTGGCTCACTAGATTAATGGAAGGAAACCATGAAAATGACTAAAAAATACAAAAAGTTAAATGAGACATTTAATATTGATGATTCGGAACAAGTTATCCATCCAGAAGTGGAAGAGACCACTACAGAAGTAATACAGAAAGAAAAAAGATCTGTAATTGATGACATTAAAAAAGACTACGAATACACTCGTGGAAATTTATATTCTATCATAGAAAAGGGCCAAGAAGCAATAAACAATGTTCTTGAGTTAGCTCAAGAAACTGACACTCCTAGAGCATATGAAGTAGTTGGGCAACTAATAAAAAATGTTTCTGATGCTACGGATAAGTTGATAGATTTACAAAAGAAAATAAAAGATTTGGAAGATGTAAAAGTACAAAAAGGACCAACAAATGTAACAAATGCTTTATTTGTTGGATCCACAGCAGAACTATCAAAAATGTTAAAAAATCAATTAAAAGATATCACTGAAGATAAATAAAAATAAGTAGGTTTTATTGTACCGTAAAAATGAAAAAAATTCAAGAAGACCACAAGGAAATTGCCAGTGGAAAAAAGAAAGATGACGAAGGCTACATGGCAAGACTTGAATTGGATTCCATCGAAAGAGCAATAAAGAATCTAAGGAAAGTAATTAAAAGTAGTGATACTCAACTTCCTGCATGGGTACAATCAAAAATTACAAGAGCTGCTGATTACATCGATTCTGCTACTGAATATCTTCAGGGAGATCAAGAGTTAGATGAAAATAAAGATATTAGTTTTGATGTCGCAACAGATACAAGAATAAGAAGAGGAAATTTAGTTTCAAAGAAATTAACGGGAGAAACACCAGAAGGCGAACAACAAGCAGCGAGGAATATTGCACAAAAATTGGGAGGGACCGGAGCGGCACTTCCCAAAAAATATGAGCATTTGCCTCCATACAAAAGACCAACACAAAAAGAAGAAAAATCTTTAGTAGATCAAATTCTTTCGGAAATGGGATGTGGATGCAATAAAACAAAAAAAGGAAAAAAGTGTCCTGAGCACGGATATAAAGATTGTTCGTCTATGCACGAAGAAAAAGACCCAAAAGGTCCAGTACAGTCCTACAAATCACCGGAAGAAATAGCAAAAAAGCATAAAGTCTCACTTGAGTCGATTAAAAAACAACTCAAGATGGGACTTAAAGTAGAAAAAGAACATACTTCCGATCCAACTGCGGCAAGAATTACTGCCTTACAACATTTAGATGAAGTCCCAGATTATTATTCAAAATTGAAAAAAGTAGAGGCTCAAAATGAAAGTAAAATTGTCAGAGATATGTTTGGTAATGCATCATATGAATTTGTCGATCTGATTGTGGCAGATCCCCTAATAAAAGAAGGAAGAAAGAATAGTCCATGTTGGGGTGGATTTAAAAGAAAAAAAGGAACAAAAAAATATGAAAAAGGTTCTTGTGAACCTGTAGAGGAACAGTCTGGGCTACAACAAAAATTAGTTGCGGCAAAATTAAAAAAGGCCAAAGCTGAACAAGAATACGCAAGAACAATCGGAACTTTATCTAAACAAGGAGCAGATCCAGAAACAGTAACAGAAGCCACTTTACCAGCACAAAATGGTCATATCATGGCAGTAACTGTCATGTGGCGTGGAAAGTACTATGGAACTCAGTTATTTTTCCCACAAGTAAAGTTACCAAACAGAAGAGAAGTTACTGATGCAGTAAATAAAATTTATCCAGAATCTAAAGTAATTACATATGGTGTTAGTAATGCACAGCCTGGTTTGCCAATTGTACAATTACCAAAATCAAAAAATTATCTCTTGAACAATGGCAATATCGGAGAAGAGGTTGAAATATCAGAGGCAAAAAAGTCTGAAATGCCTTGCAATAAGCCAAAGTCTGAGCCTCATGGTTCAGGCGAAACTGGCAAATCACATGTAGTAAAAGCATGTGAAGGTGGAAAAGAAAAGCTTATTCGTTTTGGTCAACTTGGAGTGAAGGGTTCCCCCAAAAAAGAAGGAGAATCAGAAGAATATGCAGATCGCAGAAACAGATTCAAAAAAAGACACAAAAAAAATATTAAAAAAGGAAAAATGAGTGCTGCCTTCTGGGCCAACAAAGTTAAATGGTAAATTTGTATTAATTTTTTATGGCTGAAGAACATTATCTTGGTAATCCTCTCTTAAAGAAAGCGAATACCCAAATTGAATTTACACAAGAACAAATCATAGAGTTTGCAAAATGTGCCAATGATCCAGTATATTTTGCAAACAATTATATACAAATCGTGACTTTGGATCATGGTTTACAACCATTTGAGATGTATCCATTTCAAGAAAAGATGTTACAGTCTTTTCATGAGAATAGATTTAATATTTGTAAGCTTCCTAGACAAAGCGGAAAGAGTACCACTGTAGTATCATATCTTTTACATTATGCAATTTTTAATGATAATGTAAATATTGCTATTCTAGCTAACAAAGCACAAACAGCAAGAGATCTTCTTGGTCGTTTACAAACAGGATATGAGAACTTACCAAAATGGTTACAGCAAGGCATTTGCTCATGGAACAAGGGATCTTTAGAATTGGAAAATGGATCTAAGATTTTTGCTGCGTCTACTTCAGCGTCTTCTGTTCGTGGTAGTACCTACAACATCATCTTTTTGGACGAATTTGCATTCGTTCCAAATCAAGTTGCAGATTCATTTTTTAGTTCCGTATACCCTACAATTACTTCTGGTAAGTCATCAAAAGTTATTGTTGTATCTACTCCTAAAGGCTTAAATCATTTCTACAAGTTATGGGATGATGCGAAAAAAAGTAAAAATGAATATGTTCCTATTGAGGTCTTTTGGACTGATGTTCCAGGTAGAGACGAAGAGTTCAAAAAGACCACAATTGCCAATACAAGTGAGTCTCAATGGAGACAAGAATTCGAATGTGAATTCTTAGGATCGGTAGATACTTTAATTTCTGGCGCAAAATTGGCTACATTAACACAAGATAGACCAATTAAATCTAGTGCTGGACTTGATGTATACGAAGAGCCAGAAGAAGACCACCAATATGTAATTACAATTGATGTGGCAAGAGGAGTAGAAATAGACTATTCTGCTTTTGTGATATTTGATATTACGACATTTCCATATAGAGTAGTTGCAAAGTATAGGAATAACGAAATAAAGCCAATGATGTTCCCATACATCATAAAAGATGCAGGAAAAGCATATAATGATGCATATTTATTGTGCGAAGTAAATGATGTTGGAGATCAAGTTGCTGCAGCATTACACTATGATTTAGAGTATCCTAATGTATTGATGTGCTCAATGCGAGGGAGGGCTGGCCAGATAGTTGGACAAGGATTTTCTGGAAAGAAGACCCAAATGGGAGTAAAGATGTCCAAAAATGTAAAGAAAGTAGGATGTATAAATTTAAAGGCCATCATTGAAGAAGAAAAATTGGTGTTTAGAGATTATGATCTTATATCAGAATTAACTACATTTGTTCAGAAATACAATTCGTTCGAAGCAGAAGAAGGATGTAACGATGACTTGACAATGTGCTTAGTAATATTTGCTTGGCTGATTGTTCAAGATTACTTCAAAGAAATGACTGATAATGATGTCAGAAAAAGATTATACGAAGAACAACAGAATCAATTAGAACAAGATATGGCACCATTTGGCTTTATAGTTGATGGAAGAGAATCTGACAATTTTGTTGATGCGGAAGGTGACAGGTGGTATGTGGACGAGTATGGCGACATGGCATCTCTTTGGCAATATAATTTTTAAATTACTCTGAAAATAAAGTTTTACATAAATATTTTTTAGAGAAACTGAGTATTTTAGGGAGAAAAACATGGCTACTCCTCAATTATCTCCAGGCGTACTTGTCAGAGAGGTTGATTTAACTGTAGGAAGAGCTGACAATGTACTGGATAATATTGGGGCAATTGCAGGACCATTTGCAATCGGACCTGTAGATGAACCAGTAGATATTGTCACAGAACAGCAACTAGTAAATGTTTTTGGGAAACCAATGTCAAACGATGCTCAATATGAGTATTGGATGAGCGCGTCTTCATTTTTAACTTATGGTGGAGTTCTTAAAGTAGTAAGAACTTCTGGACCAAATTTAGTGAATGCAAATGCTGCCAGAAATGTATCTGGTGTTTCTACTGTTGGGAATACTACCCTATTGATTAAAAATTTTGATCAATATGAATCAACTTATTCCGAAGATACTGCAAATTATGTATTTGCCGCAAAAACTCCAGGGTCATGGTCCAATGATTTGAAGGTTTGCGTCATTGACGATAAAGCGGATCAAACTCTTACAGTAGGTTCCGCAATCACATTTGCTCAAGTTGGATATGCGGTAACAACCAATTTGGTGGACCAAACAATAATTGCAAATGGGGAAACCCAATTATTTAATGGCCACTTAAAATCAATAATTACTGGCATCAATACAACTAGTCAAACTATAGATGTAAAAATTATTTCCACGGTAACAACTGATGGAGTAGAGGAGAGCATCTCTTATGCAGAAAGAAATCAACTAAAATCGTTTTTTGTTGGCAATTCCGTAACAATTAGTAGCCAATCTCAAAGTGGAATTGGGTCAACTACTCTTTCTGGGACAAATTCAGTTTTAGATTGGTATGACCAACAAACTCTTGGGCTCGTTAACAGCACAGTATATTGGAAGTCCCTGGCACCAAAGCCAACTACAAATCAATATGTAGCGGAAAGAAACGGAAAAAATGATGCATTGCACATTGCAATTATTGATGACACTGGCAATGTAACTGGAATTCAAGGCAATCTCATAGAGAAGCATTTATTCTTATCAAAAGCAACTGATTCTATTTCTGCAGTAAATTCTCCACAAAAAATTTGGTGGAAAGATTATCTAGCACAATTATCAAATTATGTTTATGCTGGAGACAATCCATCAGACGGACAAAATAACGAATCTATATACCAAACTGGGTTCTCTTCCGGTTATGTTGGATTGACTACTGCTGCTGGATTGTGGAATACCGATGCACAAAATAAAGTGTTTAGTGCGATTGGAAATGTGACATATGCCCTTTCCGGAGGAAAAGATTATGGCAATAATAATGGAATGGAAGCGCAATTAGGTGATTTGGTCACATCATATAGACTGTTTTCGAATAAAGATGAGGTTTCAGTAGATTATCTCATTATGGGTCCTGGACTAACAGAAAAAACGCAATCACAGGCAAAAGCGCAAGAATTGATTTCTATTGCTAATTCTAGAAAAGATTGCATGGCAGTAATCTCTACCCATAGAACGGATGTAGTAAATAGAACAAATACAGAAGATCAAACCAATCAAATTGTACAATTTTTCAGTCCTTTGTCTTCTTCTTCATATGCTGTATTTGACAGTGGATATAAGTACACTTATGATCGTTTTAACAATAGATTCCGCTACATTCCATGCAATCCAGACATTGCTGGTTTAATGGTCAGGACTAGTATAAACTCATATCCTTGGTATTCCCCTGCTGGCCAACAGAGAGGAGTTTTAAATAATGCGATTAAACTTGCATACAATCCAACAAAAGCACAAAGAGATCGCTTGTATCCAATAAGAATAAACTCAATAGTAAATCAACCTGGTGTTGGTATAATTCTTTTTGGGGATAAAACAGCTCTTGGATATGCTTCCGCATTTGATAGAATTAATGTTCGTAGATTATTCTTGACTGTAGAACAAGCGTTGGAAAGAACAGCACAGGCTCAATTATTTGAATTAAATGATCCACTAACTCGCGCAAACTTTGTAAACATTGTTGAGCCATATCTCCGTGATATTCAGGCCAAGCGAGGTGTGTATGATTTTAGAGTCATTTGCGACGAAACAAATAATACACCCGATGTCATTGATAACAATGAATTTAGGGCTGACATATTCTTGAAGCCAACTAAATCAATTAATTATGTAACTCTAACTTTCGTTGCTACTCGAACTGGAGTTAGCTTCGAAGAAGTGACAGGAAGAGTTTAAATTTAAAATCGACTACAAAAGGAGAATTTAACAATGTCACAATTAAGAACAATCTCTCAATTTAAATCCAAATTAGTTGGTGGTGGTGCTCGTCCTAATCTATTCGAAGTTAGTATTCCTGCATTTCCTTCAGCAATTTCTTCTAATTGGGGAACTGGAGCTGGACAAGAATCTGAATTATTCAGTTTTTTGTGTAAGACAGCTGCACTACCTGCTTCTAATGTAAATCCAATTGATGTTCCATTCAGAGGCCGTACATTAAAAGTAGCTGGTGATAGAACCTTTGATCCATGGACTGTTACTATCATAAATGATGAAAACTTCAGACTAAGAACTGCATTTGAGAAGTGGATGAATCACATTAATAAGTTGGAAAATGCAACTGGTGCTACAGACCCAAATTCATATATGGTCGATGCATATGTCTACCAACTTGGAAGAGGTTCTTCTAAGGAATCTACATCTAACTTCAGTGATGCAAATGGTGGGCCATTAACACCACTCAGAACATATAAATTTTATCAGATTTTCCCAACTAATGTGAGTCAGATCGATCTTTCATATGATACCGCAGATGATATTGAAACTTATACCGTAGAATTCCAAATTCTTTACTGGACTGCTGGAGAAACAACAGCAGATCAGGCTGGATCTACCAATATTATCAAGTAATAAATATAAGATAATATACGAAAATAAATTATGGCTAGATTGTTTGGTTTTTCGATTGAAGACTCTGAAAAAATATCCCCATCTGCATTGTCCCCCATTCCTCGCAATGACGAGGATGGGGTTGATCACTATTTGACCAGCGGTTTTTTTGGATCTTATGTAGATATTGAAGGAGTATATAGAACCGAATTTGATTTAATCAAAAGATATAGAGAAATGGCACTTCACCCAGAAGTTGATAGTGCTATTGAAGATATAGTAAATGAGGCAATAGTATCGGATACTAATGACTCTCCTATCCAAATTGAATTATCAAACTTAAATGCAAGTGATGGACTAAAGCAGAAAATAAGAGAAGAGTTTAAGTACATACTAGAACTATTGGATTTTGACAAAAAAGCTCACGAAATATACAGAAACTGGTACATTGATGGAAGATTATATTATCATAAAGTAATAGATCTAAAAAGGCCACATGATGGAATTCAAGAATTGAGATATATCGATTCCATGAAAATGCGTTATGTGAGACAAGAGAAAAAAAATAAAAAGGAAGAAAATTCACCAAGAATGACTAATCCATTGGTTGGTGATCAAAATCCAATGAATTTCAAATTCCCAGAAATTGAAGAATATTTCATATATGATCCAAAAAGTTCTTATCCCGTTGGTGGCGGTGTTGCAAACATGGGGACTGCATCTCCAGACAGGGGAGTTAAAATAGCAAAAGACGCAATTACTTATTGTACTTCTGGATTGGTAGATAGAAATAAAGGAACTACATTATCTTATTTAAATAAAGCAATCAAAGCTCTCAATCAACTAAGAATGATTGAAGATTCTTTGGTGATTTATCGTTTGTCTCGTGCTCCAGAGCGTAGAATTTTTTACATTGATGTTGGCAACTTACCAAAAGTAAAGGCAGAACAATATCTTCGTGATGTCATGATGCGATATCGTAACAAATTAGTTTATGATGCATCCACTGGAGAAATTCGTGACGACAAAAAATTTATGAGCATGTTAGAAGATTTTTGGCTCCCTCGCCGTGAAGGCGGTAGAGGAACAGAAATTGATACTTTACCTGGTGGACAAAATCTAGGAGAAATAACTGATATCAATTACTTCCAGAGCAAATTATACAAATCTTTAAATGTACCATCTTCTAGAATTGATGGAGAAGGTGGGTTCAATCTAGGTAGATCTTCTGAGATTCTTCGTGATGAATTGAAATTCAGCAAATTTGTGGGAAGACTTAGAAAAAGATTTTCTAATATGTTTAGTGATATGCTCAAAACTCAATTGATATTAAAAAATATCATTACTCCAGAAGATTGGAATCAAATGAATGAGCACATACAATATGATTTTCTTTATGATAATCATTTTGCAGAATTAAAAAATTCCGAACTTATGACTGATAGGCTAAATATGCTTTCTATGGCCGAACCATATATTGGAAAATATTACTCTCAGGACTATGTAAGAAGAAATATATTGAGACAAACCGACCAAGAAATAGTAGAGCAAGATGAATTAATCAAAAAAGAAATAGAAGAAGGAATAATACCAGATCCCAGTATTCCAATAGACCCAAATACTGGAATGCCATTAGAAATTGGTAATAATATACAAGGAGAAATGGGAAAAATTCCCATAGAACCACAAGCAAATGAAAAAATAGTAGAACCACCAAAACTACCTAAAGGTGGAGAAATATAAATCTAAATAATACAAATACACAATTTTAATTTTATGGAAGACTTAATGGATATGATCGCTTCGGACGAATCTCCTTCTCAGATCAGCGATAAAATCAAAGATGTTCTTTATCAAAAATCATCAGATAAAATAAACGAATTTAGACCCGCAGTTGCTGCTTCATTATTTGGTAGCGAAGAGGAATGAACAAATGAAATCATTCAGGCAATTTATATCTGAATCAGTTAATATTGCTGGTGATTTTACTGGAAATCTTTATATAAATTCTCAACCAGAATCACAACAACAGGTTGGTGAAAGTTATGTTGCTGATGTAATGTGGCAAGGTAATATTTATAGGTTGGAATTGGTAACCAAAACTGGAGTCCCATCTAGGCAAGATCTTGGCGAACAACTCCAGGACAAATATCCTGGAGCAATAGTCCATAACATATATCCAGCACAGGAAAATAATTTTAATATTAAAAATATACAAAGATATCACCCATCAAAGTTAGAGTGGATTGATTAATTTATGGCTCAGTGGAATAAAAATAGACAAGATTATCTCAATCAAGAGAGAAGTCTCTTTGAGGTTTATAATATTGCAGATCATTGGGGAAACCAGACGGACTGGAGACCTCAATTCACTAACAACAACAGATTTAAGGTTTCTCCTTACCAAACAGTTTTCTTTAATACTTTCCAGTATGGAAAGGAAACTGATGTATGGGACGAAAGAGTAGTTGGAGTTGGAACTGCAACATTTAATGCATCATCCAGTAATGTTGTGATGCAAGTTGGTTCTACTGCGGGAAGTAAAGTCACTCGTCAAACTAGAGCGGTAATGAGATACATCCCTGGTAGGGGTGCAACTCTTGCATTTGCAATTCGTCTTGATATACCGCAGGTAGGTATTCGCAGAAGATTTGGATTGTTTGATGATAATAATGGTGCTTATTTTGAAGATAATGGTGGTGTTTATTCGTATGTAATCCGTAGTAGCACATCAGGAATTGTTACAGAAACTAGAGTAACCAGAGAAAATTGGAATGGTGAGAAGTTTGATGGGAATGGTTGGACTGGAGTAACTGCAGATGCAACCAAACAACAAATGATTTCTATCAATTATGAATGGTATGGTGCAGGTATCGTCCAGTTCAATTGGTTGATGAAGAATGAAACAATTCATAGTCACACTTTTGATAACTCAAATACTAATCCATATGTTTGGTGTTCTACTCCATTCTTACCAATTAGACTTGAGATAGAAAATGTAACGGGTGTTGCAGGAACTCATTACATGTATCAGGGTTCGAATTCTCTTATTCAAGAAGGTGAACCAGAGAAACTTGGAACTCTCGTCAGTCAAGGTAATGCTATCACTGGAACCACGATGGCATCTGCAAATACTTATTATCCAATTCTAAGTCTTCGTCTCAAATCAAATTCATTATCTGGAGTGGTTATTCCAAGATCACTTCAAGTATCCACGAATGATAACACTAACATTTTTTGGAGGTTGATTGAGAACCCAACCTTAACTGGTGCAGTATTTACTAACCATGCAAACTCAGATGCAATTACTCAATATGATACCACTGCAACTTCTTTTACTGGTGGTAAGGTTCTTTTGAGTGGATTTGTTGTTGGTGGTGGAGGACAATCAGTAATTATTGATGATAAAGCACAACTACAAATTGGTAGAAGTGGTATTGGAACAATTAGTGACATTTATACTCTTGTATGTGCTTCACCCAATGCTAACAAGGCAGCACTTGCAGTTTTAAACTGGTTGGAACAGAGGTAATTTTATTAAATAATAAATAACTAATAAGATCTTTATTATAAAAAATGCAAAGAACCAAAATAGTTGAAACTGAAATTTCCACAGCAACAGCTGCTGGAGCAGCATCTAGCATTTCGAATGCAACTTGTGTTCGTCTCCATAATATAACTTCTGGAATAGTTACAGTTGGTGTTTCGACTATTGTTGGAGCAGCAACAACTAATTATTTCTCAATGCCGGGAAATTCAGTTGAATTTTTAGAAAAACTTCCAACAGATGTAATTTGGACCTCTTCAGCAATTAAAGCGACAAAAGTAGGATTTACCAACTAGTAAAATGAAACTAATCACAGAAGAAATTTCTAAGGTAAAATTCATCACCGAAGAAAAAAACGGAAAAAAATCTCTTTATATAGAGGGAATTTTCCTTCAGGCTGATATAAAAAATCGTAATGGTAGATGTTATCCGATGGAAACTCTTGCCAGAGAAGTAACTAGATATACTGATAATTATATTTCAAAAGGAAGAGCTTTAGGTGAGTTGGGCCACCCAGATGGGCCAACAGTAAATCTAGATAGAGTTTCTCATATGATCACATCTTTGAGAGAAGATGGAAATAACTTTGTCGGTAAAGCAAAAATTCTAGATACTCCAATGGGTAAAATAGCTTCTTCTTTGATTTCGGAAGGAGTGAAACTGGGAGTTTCTTCTCGTGGAATTGGTTCACTAGTAGAAAGAAATGGTGTTCGTTATGTCTCTAATGATTTTATGTTGGCTACTGCTGCTGACATAGTTGCAGATCCTTCCGCTCCTGATGCATTTGTAAATGGGATCATGGAAGGAGTTGAGTGGATATATGATGTATCAAGAAATTCTTGGTTACTAGAAAATGCTAAGAAAAAAATAAATCATCTAGTTGACACAAAACAACTAGAAGAAAGGAAAATTGAATTATTCAATGAATTTTTAAATTCTTTGTAATTTCATAAATTATAAATAAATATAGATTTAATACATAGCTAAATCGGAGAGTTCAAATGTCTCGTGGAAAAAACTTACAAGAAATGGAAGTAGGCACAAAGCAATCCAAATCTGCTGTAAATGCAACCGCAAAACCAGCAGAGCCAATGCCACATCTAACAACTGGTATTCCTGATGGCCAGAGTGCCACTGGTTGGGAAGATCTTGGTGGTCCAACTCCAGAAAATTACAAGTCTGACGACGAATCAGCAAAAATAAAAGATCCTGCTGCAACACTTAAGAGTGTAAATGATGTAGTAAACTCTAAAGCAAAAGCTGCAGAAGCCATGCAGACAATGGCAGTAAAAGAAGAGGCCGAGGAAGAAGAAGAAATTGATGAAGATGAACTCAGTGAAGAGCAAGAAGACGACGAAGATCTAGAAGATTATAGTGACGACGAAGATGATGACGAAGATGAAGAAGATGAAGAAGATGAAGAATTAGAAGAAGAGTTTGACATCGAAGAAGATGTACAAGCTCTCGTCGAAGGAGAAGATCTTTCTGAAGAGTTCAAAGATAAAGCTAAAGTAATTTTTGAAGCTGCTCTTCGCAGTAAAGTAAATGAAATTCGTGAAGTGCTTGACGAGCAATATCAGCAAGCATATGAAGAAAGATTATACGAAGAAGTAGGTTCTATGAAAGAAGAACTACAAGAGCGCGTAGATTCTTATCTAGAATATGTTGCTGATGAGTGGATGCAAGAAAACAATCTTGCTATTGAATATGGAATTAAAGAGCAACTAAGTGAATCATTCTTGAGCAATCTCAAGAATCTTTTTGAAGATCATTATGTACAACTCCCTGAAGAAAAATATGATGTACTTGAGAATATGGTAGAAAAACTTGATGAAATGGAGACAAAACTCAACGAGCAAATTGAGAGAAACATTCAACTCAACAGAAGACTCTCAGAGTCGGTTGCTGATAGAATTTTTGATGTAGTATCTGATGGTCTAGCCATCACTCAGAAAGAAAAGCTCGCTTCACTTGCCGAAAGTGTTGAGTTTGAAAGTGAAGAAGAATATCGTGAAAAATTGGAGACCTTGAAGGAATCATATTTTCCATCCAGAACTACATCTCCAACTGCTCAACCTGAAACCCTTTCAGAAGGTGTAATTTCATCTGTTGAGGATTATTCCCCATCGATGAATACATATATGAAAGCCCTTTCTATGTTGGCTAACAACTGATTTTAACATTAAATCAAACAAAAACAAACACATTTTTTAAGAGGTAAAAGCAAATGTTCCAATCCGAGCATCTGCAAGAAAAGTGGGCACCGCTTCTCAACTATGATGGTCTTGATCCAATCAGAGATTCTCATCGTAAAGCAGTAACCGCTGTCTTGCTCGAAAACCAAGAAAAATTCCTAAGAGAAGAACAAGCATTCTCTAATGGTGTATTAATGGAATCACCAACCAACTCAGGTAATGCTCCTGGTGGTTATGGTGCATATAGCAGTGTAGGTAGTGGTGCCGCTGCTGGTGGTCCTGTAGCTGGTTTTGACCCTGTACTAATCAGCCTAATTCGTCGTTCCATGCCTAACTTGGTCGCATATGACCTAGCTGGCGTACAACCAATGACTGGTCCTACTGGACTCATTTTCGCAATGCGTTCACGCTACAACGACCAGAGCGGAACCGAAGCCTTCTATAATGAAGTAAATACTGCATTCTCTGGTACCAATGCAAACAACAGTGCAACCAATGCAACTGATGCTATTGCTGGTCTAGGTACTACAGGTGGAACCCAAACTGGAAGCAATCCTGGAATTCTAAACCCAGTTGGTACCGCATCTTCACTTGGCTATAATGTTGGCCAGGCAATGAAGACTGGTGATGCTGAGGCTCTCGGCGCTTCTAATGGTGGCCAGTTCAACGAAATGGCTTTCTCTATCGAGAAAATCCTAGTTGAAGCAAAGTCTAGAGCACTAAAGGCCGAGTATAGCTTAGAGCTTGCACAAGATCTAAAGGCTATCCATGGTCTAAACGCAGAAGCAGAACTCGCAAATATTCTCTCCACCGAGATTCTTGCTGAAATCAACCGCGAAGTAATCAGAACTATCTACAAGGTAGCTGAGCAAGGCGCTGCAACTAATGTTGCTACCGCAGGTGTATTTGACCTAGATATCGACTCCAATGGTCGTTGGTCTGTTGAGAAGTTCAAGGGTCTACTTTTCCAAATCGAGCGTGATGCAAACGCAATTGCAATCAGAACTCGTAGAGGAAAGGGTAATGTGATCATGTGCTCCTCTGATGTTGCTTCTGCTCTAACCATGGCAGGCGTACTCGACTACACCCCTGCACTAAATGCTAACCTAAATGTAGATGACACTGGTAATACTTTTGCTGGTGTTCTAATGGGTAAGTATCGTGTTTATATCGATCCTTATTCTGGTGGTACCAATCCTGGCGCTGATGGTGGTCAGTATTATGTTGTCGGCTATAAGGGTACTTCCCCTTATGATGCTGGTCTATTCTACTGCCCTTATGTTCCTCTCCAGATGGTTCGTGCCGTTGGCGAGAACACCTTCCAGCCAAAAATTGGATTCAAGACTCGCTACGGAATGGTAGCGAATCCATTTGCTGAAGGTGATGCAACTGCACAAGGTTTGGGTCGTCTACAAATCAATTCAAACCGCTACTATCGTAGAGTACAAGTTAAGAACCTAATGTGATTCTTCTTGTATAAATTCCAAAAGGGACCTTCGGGTCCCTTTTTTATTACCAAGTATAAATAGTAGAAAAAATGGCTGGAAACGCATTTAGTAATCAAATACAGAATAGAAATTTTCTATCTCCAACACAATTTAGATTCACTATCACGAGATCGCCAAAAGTAGCATTTTTTTCGAATACTGCTAATATACCTTCTTTGAGTTTGGGAATAGCAAATCAACCTACATATCTAAAAGATATTGCTCAACCAGGAGATAAGATAAAATTTGAAGATTTTAATCTACGCTTTTTAGTAGATGAAGGATTAGAAAATTACATGGAAATTCAAAATTGGATCAGAGGTCTTGGCTATCCAGAATCATTGGACCAAATATACACATTACAGAGACAAAATCAAAAAATAGATACAAAAATAAACTCCACATTAAATTTATATTCAGATGGGACTCTACAAGTTTTAACCAGTAGTCAAAGACCAAATTTTCAAGTAAAGTTTTACGATTTGTTTCCATATGATTTAACTACACTATTATTTGATGCTACTGATAATGATGCCGAATACTTTACTGCCGAAGTAAAGTTTAAATATACTTACTATGAAATAACTGACAATAAGGGAAATTTACTATATGAATATCAATGAAATACAATCAATGTGGAAAGAAGATTCTTTCATAGATCCAGATAATTTACATCTAGAATCTCTAAAGATACCTCAATTACACTCAAAATATTATGAGATATTTAATAATATTTTATTATTAAAGAAAAAAGCATTAGAAGATAAGAACAAAATAAGACTCAAAAAATACGAATATTATACTGGAAAAGCAGATCCAGAGGAATACAAAGAAATATATCAGAAAAAAATAAGAGATAAAGAGCACTTACAGAATTGCATGAATGCAGATGAAGACATATCAAATGCATCATTAAAAATTGAATATTACGATGCTATGTTAAATTATTTGAGCGATATCCTCAAAATGATACATAGTAGAACTTATCAAGTAAAAAATAGTATCGAGTACCAAAAATATATTTCTGGATATGGCTGACATAACAATTATAAAGAAAAATGAAGTTTTTATTAAATTACAATGCGAACCCCATATTTTATATGAACTTCAACCACATTTTACATTTGAAGTAGATAGCGCAAAATTTATGCCTCAGTTTAGAAAAACTGGGTGGGATGGAACGATTCATCTATTGTCGGTTTCTACTGGAGAAATATATGCTGGACTTCTAGATAAAGTAATAGCAAAAATAAAGTCACATAATTATACATACGAATTTAAAGAAAACAAATATTATGGACTTCCTTTTGAGATAAACGAAGAGATTTCACTGGATGGGGTAAAAGGCTATATGAATGCAATATGTTCATATGAGCCATACGACTATCAAATAAATGCAGTTTATGAGTGCCTTAGATACAATAGGAAAACTATCATTTCTCCAACTGCTTCTGGAAAATCTTTAATCATTTATGCACTAGCAAGATATTACACAAATAAGGGTCTGAAAACCCTGATTATTTTTCCTACTACTTCTTTGATTCATCAAATGCATAAAGATTTTTCTGAGTATGGGTGGAGTCCAGAGAATAATTGCCACATGATATATTCAGGAAGAGAAAAAAATACAGATCTTCCAGTCACTCTTTCGACTTGGCAATCTATTTTTAAAATGGAGAAATCGTTTTTTGAAGAATTTGATTGCGTGATAGTTGACGAAAGCCATCAAGCAAAATCAAAATCTTTAATTGATATTATGAAAAAATGCCATCATGCAAAGTATAGATTTGGTTTTACTGGTACTCTTTCAAATGGAGGAAAAGACTCACAGACACACGAATGGGTAATATCAGGGCTTTTTGGTCCAACATACAAAACAATCAACACAAAAGAAATGATTGAAAAGGGAAGAGCATCCCAATTAGATATTCATTGTTTGATATTGAAACATACATCACAACAATTCGATAAATACGAAGATGAAATTCAATTTTTAATATCAAACGAAAAAAGAAACAACTTCATAAAAAACCTTGCTCTAGATTTAAAAGGAAATACCTTAGTGTTATTTTCTAGAGTAGATACACATGGTAAGCCATTATACGAATTAATAAATAGTAACAGCGAAAAGAACAGAAAAATATTTTTTGTTCATGGAGGAGTAGATGTTAACCAAAGGGAAGAAGTACGAGAAATAACTGAAAGAGAGTCAAATGCAATTATAGTTGCAAGTTATGGAGTTTTTAGTACTGGAATATCTATCAGAAATTTACATAATGTTATATTTGCTTCTCCAAGTAAATCGAAAATCAGAAATTTACAGAGCATAGGAAGAGTACTGAGAAAGGGAAAAAACAAAGATAAAGCAATATTGTACGATATTTCTGATGACTGTACTTATAAAAATAAAAAAAATTACACCTTAAATCACTTTATAGAAAGAATAAAATTATATAATGAAGAGGAATTCAATTACGAAATTATACCAGTAAATTTAAACAAATGATGGAAGAAGATTTTTATGCAAGTTTAAAATTGATAAGTGGAGAAGAGATATTTGCAAAGGTTATTTCTTCTGAGGAACATGGAAATTTGGTATTATTGGTTTGCGATCCAATAATTATCACTGAAGTAAAAACTAGATATGGATTTGCTTATAAAGTAGAGCCATGGATGAAAACAACAAAAGATGATATTTTTATTATTGATATGAAAAATATCATGACGATGACGGAAACAAGTGATTTAGAAATCATATCAGTATATGATAAATTTGTCAAACAAAAAGAAAAGAACAATTCAAATTTTGGAATGAACCATTTTGAACTTACTAAAGAAATGGGATATATTTCAAATATAGAAGAAGCAAAAAAATCATTAGAAAAGTTATTTAAGGATTATTAAGTACTTTATTAGTTCCCTTCGGGAACATTTCCTTCGGAAATTACCTATATGTTTATCTTTATTGTTTATTAATGTATCTAGTATTATTAAGTAATAAAATGAGTTTCATCGCTGACAAAGCTGATTATACTCACTTTTGATGGGCGTGTCAACCCCTTGTCAAATCAATTTCTTTGTGTTATAATATCAATATATATTATTTGTAAGGTATTATGATTACAACAGCCGTCATGACTAAAAGAAAGCGTAGTGTTCACTATGTTAATAATAAAGAGTTCTTGGCTGCCCTGATCGATTATCGGCATTTGGTTAAAATTGCAAAAGATAAAGATTTACCGCAGCCAGTAATTCCAAATTACATAGGAGAATGTTTTTTAAAGATAGCGACGCATTTGTCATTTAAACCAAATTTTGTCAATTATATGTTCAAAGAAGATATGATTTCTGACGGAATTGAAAATTGCGTTCAATATATTTTAAATTTTGATCCCCAAAAATCAACAAATCCTTTTGCTTATTTTACTCAGGTAATTCACTATGCTTTTATACGAAGAATAACCAAAGAAAAAAGGCAATTAGAAATTAAGGGAAAAATACTGGAAAGATCTGGGTTTGATGAAGTGTTTGTTGATGACAACACACTTGACGGAGGAAACTATTCCGACTATAATAGTATTAAAGATGCAGTTCACAGTAAATTAAGGAATTGACATAATGCTCGTTGCATTGCTTACAGACACCCATTGGTCCGCAAGAAAGTCATCAAAACTCTTTCAAGATTATTTTGAACTTTTTTATAAAAATATTTTCTTTCCTAAATTAGAAGAACTAAAAATTGATACTGTCATTCATTTGGGAGATGCATTTGACAATAGAAAGTCTATAGATTTTTTTGGTTTAGAATGGACAAAACGAGTAGTATTAGATCCACTCTCAAAATATAAAGTACATTTGATAAGTGGAAATCACGATGTATATTTTAAATCCACTAATAGAATAAATTCACCAGATCTGTTGCTCCAAGAATATCCAAATATACAAGTATATTCAGAACCAACGGAAGTAAATATTGGTGGTCTTGATTTGGTTTTTGTTCCTTGGATTAATCAAGAAAATGAACATGATACTTACAAATTATTGAAAAGAACAAGTTCTAATGTTGTAATGGGACATTTAGAATTAAACGGATTTGAAGCACATAAAGGACATACTATGGAGGATGGTAGAGATCCTAAAATATTCAATAATTTTAAAAAAGTATTTTCTGGCCATTTCCATAATAGATCTGACAATGGAACGATATTCTATATGGGAAATCCATATGAAATATACTTTAATGATATAGATGAAACTAGAGGATTTGTAATATTTGACACTGAAAGTTTAGAGCATTTTTATGTCGATAATCCATATAAAATGCACTACAATCTTTATTACGATGATACACCAAATCAATTATTAAATGTGACCGAATTAGAAAATAAAATAGTAAAACTTGTAGTTAGAAAAAAAACCAAAGTTAAATTATTTGAAGATTTCGTTGATAAGTTATATAACGCTAATATTGCAGAATTAAAAATTATAGAAAATTATTCGTTTTTTGATGATCAAGATTTGGACATTTCGTTAGAGAATGAAGATACTTTTTCTCTACTTCAAAAATTTGTAGAAGAAAGTGATTCCACATTGAATAAAAATATGTTAAAAAATATTTTAAAAGAGACATATTCGGAGGCATGTGAGTTAGTATAATGTTTTTGATAACTCTTGATGGAAAAGAAGATGAAGGTGCATATTCAGTACTAAATCAAGATGGAAAAAAAGTAATTTTCTTTTTTCAGGAGGAAGATGATGCCGTCAGATATGCAATAATGCTAGAAGAGCAGGGTATGCCAGAAACTCATGTAATTGAATATGATGATGATATACTCATAAAAACATGTGAAGTTACTGGTAATTTATATGCTGTTATAACCCCTAATGATATCGTAGTTCCACCAAAAATACATTATGATAACTTTTAAAAAAGTAAGATTTAAGAACTTTCTTTCTTTTGGAAATAAATTCACTGAAATAAGTTTAGATACACATCACAATACTTGTATTATTGGAAAAAATGGAAGTGGAAAAAGTTCCTTCATGGACGCAATTACATATGCTTTGTTTAATAAGTCATATCGTCCTATTAATAAGCCGCAATTAATTAATTCAGTAAATGAAAAAGATTGCTTGGTAGAAATAGAATTCTCAATTGGTAATATTGATTGGAAAGTAAGAAGGGGACAAAAACCTACTATATTTGAAATCTATAAAAATGACAGTTTATTAGACCAGAGTTCTTCTGCTATTGATCAGCAAAAATGGTTTGAGCAGACAGTCTTAAAGATGAATTATAAGTCTTTTACTCAAATTGTTATATTGGGAAATAGTAACTTTGTTCCGTTTATGCAACTTACTGCAGCGAGTAGACGAGAGGTCATTGAAGACTTATTGGACATTAAAATATTTTCTTCAATGAATATTGTCGTAAAGGATAAAATAAAAACTATAAAAGACGAAGTTAAATTATTGGAGATAAAGAAGGACTCTTTGTCTGACAAAGTGAAGATGCAATCTAACTTCATAGAAGAAATAGAAAAAGAAAGTAATTTCCAAATTGAACAGAGAAGACAAAAAATACAAAAATTAAATGTATTTTTTAGAGATACGGATGAAGAGAATAGAATTTTATTGAAGAAGACGGAAGAATTGAATTCTAGTTTGACTTCTCTTAATGAAAGTCCAAATAAGCTGAAAAAGTTGGGAACTTTGAAGGGGAAGTTATCTCAAAAGTTATCCACAGTTGTTGATGATCGTGATTTCTTTCTTGATAATTCAATCTGTCCTACATGCACACAACACATAGATTCCGAGTTGAAACTTAAAAAATGTTCTGAGTATGAGTCCTCTATAAAAGAATTGGAAGATGCGTATGAAAAATTGAAAGATACGATCAGGGAAGAGGAGGAGCGAGAAACTCAATTCGCAAGTATATCAAAGGAATTACTAGATACTAACCATAAAATATCGAATAATAATCTTAAAGTTCAGCAATCCAAAAATCAAATCAAAGAACTTGAATTGGAGATACAAAAAATTCAAGAAAAGATAAAAAATAAAAATATAGAACACGATAAACTAAAAATTCTCGAAGTAAGCCTTCTGGATATAAAAAATCAATTTGTAGATAAAAAAGAAAAAATTCAATACTATGAATGTATCCACTCTTTACTAAAAGATAATGGAGTTAAGTCAAAAATAATTAAAAAATATCTTCCATTAATTAATCAAAATGTGAATAAGTATCTTCAAATGATGGATTTTTATATCAACTTCAATTTGGATGAAGAATTTAATGAACACATAAAAACACCAATATACGAAGATTTTAGTTATGGTAGTTTCTCGGAGGGACAAAAACAAAGAATCAATTTAGCTCTTCTTTTTTCTTGGAGAGAATTAGCCAAAATAAAGAATTCGACAAATGTTAATTTATTAATTTTAGATGAGATATTCGACTCTTCTTTGGATTCTTCTGGTATTGATGACTTTCTAAAAATTATTAGATATGTAGTGAAGGATTTTAATATATTTGTGATCTCTCATAAAGATGGGGTCCAAGATAAATTTGACAGTATTATAGAATTTGAAAAGAGAGGAAATTTTTCTATTCTGCAAACAGTGTGACAGATAGAATACTGTCTACTTGGCCACCATTAGGTGGTTTTTTTGTGTATAATTATAGAAGTTCAAATTTCTCCTCATGCGGCACAACCACGAAATTCACGGAAATCTGGCTCGCCTTCTTTCAACTGAAAATCTTAATATTGAACATTCAAATGTTGATACTGCCTGCTTTAATGTAGAAACTAGGACTCTTACTCTTCCTATTTGGGAGAAGGCATCTGATATCGTATATCAGTTACTTTTGAGTCACGAATCAGCACATGCAATTTACACTCCAAATCAAGATTGGACGGAACTCACTAGTGTTCCTATGCAGTTTCTAAATGTGACAGAAGATGTTAGAATCGAGAAATTGATGAAGCGTCGTTACCCTGGACTTAAAAAGACATTTTTTGGTGGATATAAAGAATTGCATGAAGAAGATTTTTTTGCCATTAGTGGGGAAGATATTAGCAAGTATAATTTAGCGGATAGGATTAATCTCTATTTTAAAATCGGTAACTTCATTGGTATTGATTTTGATGATGAGGAAAAAGTTATTCTCGATGAGATTGGAGCAGCAGAAACATTTATAGATGCAGTTCGCTGCGCAGAAAAATTATATGAATATTGTAAAGATGTAGAACAGCAGAAGACTATTGATTCTATTTCATTTGAATCTGGTTCTGGAATTAGTTCTGAACAACAAATTGCCACCAATCAGCAACCAGAAGAAAATTACAATAAAAACAATAATGGACAATCAGATAAAGAACAAAATGTAGAAGGCAATAATTCACAAAATTCTACTGATAATGGACAAAAATTAGATGAACAAAAGAAAAATGCAGATGACTACGATCCGGCATCTAATTCAGATTATGTAAAAACATTTTCCTCATTTGAAAAGGCAATTAACAAATTGTCAGCGTCAAAAACGGAACAAATTAATTATGTCCGTATTCCAAAATTAGATTTGGACAAAATTATTGTTGATACTAAATCTATACATTCTCTATGTAAACGCTATTGGAATACGCATAATAGCCAAGAAGATTTCTTTTTAGTTGATTCTGATTATTCGTCATTTAAATCGTCCGCTAAAAAAGAAGTAAATTATTTGGTCAAAGAATTTGAATGCAAAAAAGCAGCAGAGTCATATGCTCGTTCTTCAGAGTCTAAAACTGGTATTTTAGATTGTAGTTCTCTACCCTCTTATAAATTTAACGATGATATTTTTAAAAAAATTATTACAGTTGCTGATGGAAAAAATCATGGGCTGATTTTTATTTTAGATTGGTCCGGCTCAATGGATACAGTAATTCTAGATACATGTCGCCAACTATTCAATCTGGTTTGGTTCTGTAAAAAAGTTTCTATTCCATTTGAAGTCTATGCATTTACTAATAATTGGTCATATTCTTATGGGAAAAATAGTCAATCAGACAATAATTCGATTTCTATTGATGGTGGTTTCAATTTGCTCAATGTGATTTCGAGTAAGGTAAATTCTTCTACCTTGGACATTCACATGAAAAACTTGTATCGTTTAGCATACTATAACAAAAGTAGAATTTGTTCTTACTCTTGTCCAAATCAATTGAATCTTTCTGGTACCCCATTGAATGAATCATTAGTAACTTTACATCACATCATCCCAGAATTTCAAAAGAAAACTAAAGTACAAAAAATTCAATGTGTCATCTTAACAGATGGCGAAGCAAGTGCATTGCCTAGATGTACTAGTTCTGGTGTGTTGCCAATCGGAGACAATTGTTTCTTGAAGGACGATAAACTAAAAACAACATATAGGTTTCCAAAATATTCTTATTATGCAACGCATAGATTCAGTGATGTGCTTTTACGACATCTTAAAGATGTATATCCTCATGTCAATTTTATTGGAATTCGACTTCTTAGTGGTGGAGAAATAACAGGCTTTGTTCGTGGTCATTTAGAGAATAATAATTATTCTGATTCTTATAATAAAATTATGGAGGAATGGAAAAAGAACAAATCATGTATGCTTAAATGTACTGGATATGATTCGTATTTTGGGATATATTCTGGTGCCCTGAATAGTTCTAGCGATTTTAATGTTGAGGAATCATCATCTGTTACTGATATTAGAAATGCATTTAAAAAATCATTACAGTCTAAAAAAATGAATAAGAAGATTCTATCGCAATTTATAGATCTTATTGCGTAGACCAATTTTTAAACTGGCCCATCATGAGCACATAGTGTCTTTGGGCCTGGTATAATATATCTGTTCATCCCTCAGACCATGTACAAAAAAATGACAGAACAAAACATCATCTCCGATCTAATGGACATGTTTGGTGCCAATATCACTTCTGCTGATGTTCGTGCTTATTGTGCTATGAAAAATGTTTCTTATCCGACTGTAACTCGTCGTTTAGATGGATATAAAACTGGCCATGGTAAGTGGAATCTTGAAGTGACAACAGAAGCAGTCGCTGCAATTGAAAATTCATATAATGCTCCTTCTGTGATTCCAGACACGGAAAAAGATCTAGTTCCAGAAAAAGATTCTGGATTTGTTTCTTTTGGTTGTTTTTCTGATGTTAAAAAAATTATCTCTTCTGGAATTTTTTATCCAGTTTTTATTACTGGTCTTTCTGGTAATGGAAAAACAATGTGTGTGGAGCAAGCTTGTGCACAATTGAAGCGTGAGTTGATTCGTTTTAATGTTACTGTCGAAACTGACTCCGATGATCTTATTGGTGGGTTTCGACTACAGAATGGTGACACAGTTTGGCATAATGGCCCAGTAGTAGAGGCGATGGAGCGAGGTGCCATTCTTCTTCTTGATGAATGCGATTTGGCATCGAATAAGATCATGGTCTTACAATCTGTTCTAGAAGGGAAACCACTATTTCTTAAAAAAATTGGTAAAGTCATCTACCCGAAACCAGGATTTAATATCATTGCAACTGCCAATACAAAAGGAAAAGGATCTGATGATGGACGATTTATTGGCACTAATGTACTTAATGAAGCATTCTTAGAAAGGTTCAGTGTCACATTTGAGCAAAATTATCCTGCAAATTCCATTGAAATTAAAATTCTGACTAAACTAGCAAAATCTATCGGACTTGAGGGAGAAGACGAGTTTATTAAAAAACTGGTAAATTGGAGTGATACAATTCGCAAGACATTTTATGATGGCGGCATTGATGAATTGATTTCTACTCGTCGTTTGATTCATCTACTAAAGGCATATGCAATTTTCAAAAACAAAGCAAAAGCTATTAAACTATCAATTGCACGATTTGATGATGACACAAAGTCTTCTTTCATTGAACTATATGATAAAATTGATGAAGAATTTAATAAAGATGAAGATCAGCAGATTGACAAATCAGAAGAAGCATGATATTATTGTAATTTGATATATTATTATGTTTGGGCCGGAAGACGAAAGAAATTTACAACATCAGTATAAATTTTCGGTAAATGCTGATGACACAATTAACCTTGAAAAGACCATTTTACTCATGAATGATCAAACTAATTCCAATGGATTTTGGAAATACAATGAAGACAAGATCCTAAAGCAATTAGAGCAATATATTTCTAGCACATATAGTCAACATTATGTTGACCGAACTGGTGGTGGGACGGAACAAACTCTAGACAAAATCAAGCACAATCGTCGTGAAGGATTTTGTGCAGGTAATGTAACAAAATATATTGATCGGTACGACACAAAGGGAACCCCTCGCGCAGATCTGTTTAAAGTCTTGCACTATACTATTCTCCTAATTAACCACCTGAATCTTATTGAAAACAAATGAATCTTTCCAGTGATACCCTGATTATTCTTAAAAATTTCGCTTCTATTAATCAATCTATTTTTGTTAAAGAAGGAAATGTACTGAAAACAATGTCGGTGATGAAGAATGTTCTTGCCGAGGCAACAGTACAAGAAGAATTCCCAAAAAACTTCGCTATTTACGATCTGAATCAATTTCTGAATGGTATTGGATTACATGACAATCCAGAATTAGATTTTTCTAATGATTCATATCTTACGATCCGTGAAGGTAAGCGTAAAGTAAAATACTTTTTTGCTGATCCTTCTGTGATTGTTTCTCCACCAGAAAAGGAAATTGTAGTTCCAAGTGATGATATCCAGTTTCAATTGGATCACTCTCAGCTAGAAAAACTACTTAAAGCATCAAATATCTATCAGCTTCCGGATTTGGCAGCTGTTGGCGAAAACGGTGTTATTAGTATGGTGGTCAGGGATAAAAAGAATGACACATCAAATGAATTTTCTATTATTGTTGGTGAAACTGAAAATGAGTTCACTATGAATTTCAAAGTAGAAAACATTAAAATTGTTCCAGGATCTTATGATGTTACAATTTCTAAGCGACTTCTAGCTAGGTTTGATAGTAAATCAAGGAAACTTAAGTATCATATTGCACTTGAGCCTGATTCTGTTTTTAATGATTAATTGATTTCTTTTTTTTTATTATGAACATCTTTGTGACATCTCCATGGCCAGCTGAGAGTGCTATTTGCCTCCCAGATAAACACATTGTCAAGATGCCTTTGGAGTGCTGCCAAATGCTCTCTATTGTTGCTTCTGACAAATGGGGACATGGATATGGTCATCTTTTTAAAGCGGATGAGACTCCTTACAAAACAGACAAAGGAGCTTTCCGCAACCATCCCTGCACCAAGTGGGCAATGGAAAACGCCAATAATGCTTATTGGTTGATTAAGCATGGACTTAACTTATGTGATGAATATACTTTGAGGTATAATAAAATTCACTCTTGTTATAAGACATTGGTTGATGCTTATTACCTTTTTCCTAAAGGAAAGATCACTGAAGTAAAATCATTTACTAGAGCGATGCCAGATGAGTATAAACTCGACACAAGCATTGACACTTTTACTGCTTACAAGATGTACATTGCATCTAAACCTTGGGCGAAGGACAATTATCTTCGTATGCCAGAGCGAAAACCCGATTGGATTTAAATAAAATTTGAATTGATTAATTATGAACCGTGATTTTATTTTTGTAGAAAAATATGCCCCACAAGCAGTGGAGCAGTGCATTTTACCAGAATCAATAAAAAAATTTTTTACTGAGACTAGAGATTCTGGTAAAGTTCCAAACATGATTCTTTCTGGTCCGCCTGGGATTGGGAAAACTTCTACTATTAAAGCTTTGGCCAATGAATTAGATAGGGATTTTATGGTTATCAATGGCTCTGATGAGAGATCCATTGATGTCATTCGAAATAAAGTTAAAAATTATGCTTCTACTTTATCTCTTTCTAATACTGGAAAAAAGATACTACTAATTGATGAGGCAGATAATTTAACAAATGATGCACAGCTTGCATTGAGGGCTTCGATAGAAGAACTACAGACAAATTGTACTTTTATTTTCACATGTAATTATAAAAATAAATTAATTCCACCACTACATTCTCGTGCTGCAGTTATTGACTTTTCCATTCCACCAAAAGAAAAGCCAAAACTAGCAGCAGATTTTATGAAGAGGATTGTTGATATTCTCAGCAAAGAAAAAATTGAATACGAGACTGCAGCTATTGTTGGGTTGATTAATAAATATTTTCCCGATTTTAGGCGAACTCTTAACGAGATACAGAGATATTCTTCTGGAGGAAAAGTCGATTCTGGCATACTAGCAAATGTATATGAGGTAAAGATTTCGGGATTGGTAAAATTCTTAAAAGATAGGAATTTTACAGAAGTCCGCAAATGGGTCATCCAAAATATGGATAATGATCCAAATATTGTTCTTAGAAAAGTATATGATTGTTTATATGATTCTGCTGTAGAATCAACTATACCAGCAGCAATTCTGGTCATTTCTAAGTATCAGTATAGGAGTGCTTTTGTTGCAGATAACGAAATAAATCTTCTTGCGTGTCTTACTGAAATTATGTGTGAAGTAGAATGGAAATAAAATATGAATTAAAAGATTGGTTGAATTCTATAAATTCGACAAAAGAAAATCTAATACTTAGTGATTCGGATAACATCAAATCGTATCCACCATATATTATCAATAGATGTCTTTCTGCACACATTGATACTATCTTGTTTGCAAATGAAATGAATATTAATTGCAGTCTTAATAAAGATATGCAATATTTGTTTTATCTAAATAGTATAAGAAAAAAGAAGAGATTTTCTTCTTGGATCACAAAAGATAAAATACAGAATTTAGAATACATAAAACAATATTATGGATATAATGACGAGAAAGCCTCTCAAATTTTGAAAATTCTGTCTGAAGATCAAATTAACTTTATTAAATCTAAACTTGATATTGGTGGAACGAGATGACTAGTATTAATGAACCTCAGGTAAAATGGACACCTGACATGATGGTTGAGATAATTTTATCTGAACCTGATGACTTTCTCAAAGTAAGAGAAACTCTAACTAGAATTGGTGTTGCTTCCAGAAAAGAAAAAAAGCTATACCAATCTGTGCATATTTTACATAAACAAGGGAAATATTATTTGGTGAGTTTTAAAGAGCTTTTTGCCCTTGACGGCAAACACGCTAATCTGACAGTTAATGATGTTCAGCGTCGCAATCGCATCATTAAACTTCTATCTGACTGGGGATTAGTCACGGTAGTAAACCCAGATAAAGTTTCTGATATTGCACCATTAAATCAAATTAAAGTTCTTCCATATAAAGAAAAGGACGATTGGATTCTTGAGGCGAAATACTCGATAGGATCTAAGAAAAAAGTAATGGAAACCGAATAAAATTGTGGGGAGTTCCGAACTTCCCTTTTTTTATGTCCTCTTATAAAATAGTAATGTCAAATGCTTCGGGTTTGACATCTACACTCGCTTTTAAAGGAGACAACAAATGAACGCATTAGTTCAATATAATACTGGAAATATTGAAAAATTTTTAAATGATGTTGAAAAATATTCTATTGGAATGGACGAATGGTTCCACAGGTTTGGTGCATTACATCAGACAGAATCAAACTACCCTCCATACAATGTCATTAAAGAAAGCAACACAGAATTTAGGTTAGAACTTGCTCTTGCCGGATTCAAGAAAAATCAAATTACGGTATACACAGAGAACAATAAATTATTCATTGAAGGTGAAAAGGAATTAGATTCCGGAAAAGAATATGTCCATCATGGCTTGGCACAAAGAGCATTCACCAGATCTTGGACTATATCTGATGATGTTGAAGTTAAAGAAGTGACATTTGATGATGGACTTCTTTCTGTTAAATTAGTAAAGATAGTACCAGAGCACCAAAAGAAAAAAATTTGGTTCTAAATAGTAATTGAATATCGTCGGCGCAAAGGGGAGAACTGGCAAAATCCAGTTGACTCCCCCATTTTTTTGTGCTATAATGGGGGCTGTTGAGGCATTACCATGGAAGAGGCAGCCATTGAGTCTAATGAATTTGTAAAATTGTTAGTCTTAGAAAATGGGCAAAGACTAATAGCTAAAATTGAAGAAGTGGTAGCAGATATAGGAGAACCAAATTGTAAACTTTCTGACCCATATCTAATTGTTACTGATAAACTTTTGGAAACAATTACGCTAAGACCATGGCTAATGGAAGTAACAGAACAAAAAGTATTTTTAATGAGCTCAGATAAAATACTTACAATCATTGACCCAAAAACTTCAATTCTCGATAAATACAAAATTCTAATTAGAAAGTGATGCGTTGGTACACAAATGTCAAACAACTCGGGAATAAGATCTATGTTCGAGGGTATGAAAATGGAGAAAAATTCACTCAAACGGTAGATTATCATCCTACCTTTTATGTTTCATCTAATGTAAAAACAGAATATAAGACATTAGATGGAAAATGTGTAAAACCAATTCAACCAGGAACGATCAAAGAATCTAGAGAATATGTTGATAAGTATAAAGATGTAGAGGGATTTAAAATTTATGGAAATGAAACTCCAATCTATCAGTATATTTCAGACAATTATTCGGAAGAACAAATTGATTATGACATTTCTAGAATTTCTATTTGGGCAATAGATATTGAGGTTTCTTCTGAAAATGGATTCCCTGACCCAAAAACTTGTGATGAAGAAATTTTACTGATTACAATCCAAGATTATGTATCGAAAAAAATCTATACTTGGGGAACCAGGAAATTCGGAAAAAAACTAGAAAATCATAAGTATTTTTATTGTGTAGATGAAACTGCTCTAATTTATTCTTTTCTTGATTTTTGGCAAAACAATACACCAGAGATCGTTACTGGTTGGAATTGTCTATACTATGACTTTGCTTACATCATTGGTAGGATGTACAGATTAATAGGAGAAAAAGAAACGAGAAAGTTGTCTCCTTATAACTGGATTTCCGATAAGCAAGTTGAAGTTAGAATAGGCGAAAAACAAACAATCTATGATATTTTTGGAGTATCTATTATAGATTATTTCGATCTATATAAAAAATATTCATTCAAAAAACCTGAAAACTTTAGACTAGATACGATTGCATTTAATGAGCTAGGTCAAAATAAATTGGATCATAGTCAATATGAAACTTTTAAGGATTTTTATGATAGTGATTGGGACACATTCGTAGAATATAATGTCATTGACACTGAACTCGTCAACAAACTAGAAGATAAGCTTCACATGGTTGAATTGGCAATCATGCTCGCATATGATTCTAAAACTAATTTTGAAGATGTTTTCTATCAGGTTAGAATGTGGGATACTATCATTTACAACTACCTTCGTCGTAAAAATATTGTGATCCCATTGAAAGGCGAGGGGAAAGAGAAGTCAGACAAATTTGTGGGTGCATTTGTAAAAGAGCCGATTCCTGGTTCTTATGATTATGTTGTAAGCATGGACTTAACTTCTCTTTATCCTCATATTATGATGGGATTGAATATAAGTCCAGACACATTAGTTGAGAAACGATTTTCTAATATATCAATTGATTCTATCTTGGATAAAACCACACGGATACCAACAGATTGTCAATATTCTGTTTGTCCAAATGGATCAATGTATAAAAAAGATAAAATGGGATTTCTTCCTGAACTTCTTGATAAGATGTTCCAGAAAAGGAAACTATACAAAGATAAGATGAAAGAGTTGAAAAAGGAGTATGAAAAAACTCATGAAGTTAAACTCAAGAAGCAAATTTCGATGTATAGTGTTAAGGAGCAATCAATTAAAGTTTGTTTGAATTCTTGCTATGGTGCAACTGGGAATCCATATTTTAGGTTTTATGATCTGAGAAACGCAGAGGCAGTAACTTACACTGGACAGCTAGCAATTCGTTGGATTGAAATGAAATTCAATCAGTATCTCAATAAAATTTTGAAAACTGAAGATACTGATTATGTTGTGTATTGTGACACTGATTCTGCATTTTTGAACATGAAGCCATTAGTGGACATGATTTATAAAAACAAAAATCCATCCAAATTGGAAATTATTGATTTTCTGGATCAAATTTTCTCTACAAAAATTCAAGAATATGTTGATTGTTCTTATAAAGAACTAGCAGAATATCTGAATGCATATGCACACAAATTGCATATGAAACGAGAAAAGATAACTGATCGAGCAGTTTTTATTTCTAAAAAAAGATACATTGCTAATGTTTGGGACAATGAGGGAGTAAGATATTCAGAGCCAGAGCTGGCTATGACTGGAATCGAAGCTATTAGATCTTCTACTCCTGCTTTCTGTCGAGATAGGATTAAAAAAGCAATTAAGCTTATTATGACATCGACTGAAGATGAATTGATTGATTTCATTTCGACTGCAAGAAGAGATTTTTTCGAATTGACTCCGGAAGAAGTTTCTTTTCCCAAGTCAGTAAATGAATTGACAAAATTTAAATCTAATTTGACTATGTATGTCAAGTCTACGCCAATTCATGTTAGAGGATCAATTCTCTATAATCATTACATCAAAGAATATAAGCTACAGAAAAAATATTCAATGATTAAAAATGGAGAAAAAATTAAGTTTTGTTATCTCAAATTACCAAATCCAATTCACGAAAATGTAATTGCTTTTATTCAAACTTTGCCTCCAGAGTTTGAACTAAAAAAATATGTAGATTATGAAATGCAGTTTGAAAAGACCTTCCTCAAACCATTGAGAGCGATTCTAGATATTATTGGTTGGAATATTGAGAAAAAAACAACACTTGATTCTTTTTTTGTTTAGTGGTATATTGGAATTACTAAGGAGAAACTTATGGATTTTTTAAAGGACATTGTAAAAGAAATCGGTGGCGAGTATACGCAACTTGCTTCCGAAATTGATGAGACTGAGACTTATGTTGACACGGGTTCATATATTTTTAATGCACTGGTTTCAGGTAGTATATTTGGCGGCGTATCTGGGAATAAGATTACTGCTATTGCTGGAGAGTCTAGTACTGGAAAAACTTTCTTCAGTCTCGCCGTTGTTAAGAATTTCCTCGATAATAATCCCAATGGTTATTGCCTCTACTTTGATACTGAAGCTGCTATTACCAAATCTCTCCTAGAATCTCGTGGAATTGATACTTCTCGTCTTGTGGTTGTCAATGTTGTTACTGTTGAAGAGTTTCGTGGAACGGCACTCAAGGCAGTAGATATGTATATGAAAAAACCTGAAGGGGAACGCAATCCTTGTATGTTTGTGTTAGACTCTTTGGGAATGCTTTCCACAAGTAAGGAGATTAATGATGCACTGAATGATAAGGAAGTTCGGGACATGACCAAATCTCAATTGATTAAAGGAGCATTTCGTATGCTTACATTGAAACTTGGACAAGCAAAAATTCCAATGATTGTTACTAATCATACTTATGATGTCATTGGTGCTTATGTTCCTACTAAAGAGATGGGTGGTGGTAGTGGTCTTAAGTATGCCGCTTCCACTATCGTATATCTCAGCAAGAAAAAAGAAAAAGATGGGACAGAAATTGTCGGAAACATTATTAAAGCAAAAACTGCCAAGTCTCGTTTGAGTAAAGAAAACAAAGATGTGGAGGTTCGTTTGTTTTATGATGAGCGTGGTTTGGACAGATATTATGGGCTTCTCGAACTTGGAGAACTTGGTGGACTTTGGGAAAACAAAGCAGGTCGTTATGAAATCAATGGAAAGAAGATATATGGTAAGCAAATATTAGCAAATCCAGAAGAATATTTCACTGATGAAATAATGCAAAAGCTTGATGAAATTGCAAAGTCACAATTTAGTTATGGTAATTAATGGAAAAAATTGAGCTTTTAATTTTAAGGAATCTAATTTACAATGAAGACTACATTAGGAAAGTACTTCCTTTTTTACGGAAGGATTATTTTCAAGATTATAACCTAAAAATTATTTTTGATGAGATATACTCTTTCATTAATGAATATAATAAACCAGCCACTAAGGAAGCATTATTAATTGAGGTAGACAAAAGAACAGATCTAAATGAAACTTTTTATAAAGAGATAGTATCAATTATAGATTCTTTTGACAATTCTCCAGCAGAACTTCAGTGGTTGATTGACACTACTGAAAAATGGTGTAGAGATAGGGCAATTTATCTTGCACTTATGGAGTCTATTCAAATTGCTGACGGTAAAAATGAAGATAAAAACAGAGATTCCATACCATCAATTTTATCAGATGCATTATCGGTAAGTTTTGATAATCATGTTGGTCATGATTACCTTCAAGATTATGATCAACGCTATGAGTATTATAATAGAAAGGAGAATAAACTTGAATTTGATCTGGATTACTTTAACAAAATTACGAATGGTGGGCTCTCTCCTAAAACTCTTAACATCGCACTTGCTGGTACAAATGTCGGCAAATCTTTATTCATGTGCCATGTGGCTGGCTCCTACTTGCTCCAAGGACGGAATGTACTATACATTACGCTTGAAATGGCAGAGGAAAAAATTGCTGAGCGAATTGATGCAAATCAAATGAATGTAAACATTAAAGATATTAAAGATCTAACTAAATCTACATTTGAAAGTAAAATTAATAACATTTCAAAGAAGACTCAGGGATCTTTGATTATTAAAGAATATCCGACTGCATCTGCCCATGCTGGGCACTTTAAAGCACTATTAAATGAGCTAGCACTTAAAAAATCATTTAAACCTGATGTGATTTTTATTGATTATTTGAACATATGCTCATCTAGTAGGTACAAAGGGAATATTTCTGTGAACTCATACTCATATGTAAAATCTATTGCAGAAGAACTTAGGGGTCTTGCGGTAGAATTTAATGTTCCAATTATGAGTGCCACACAAACTACTAGATCTGGATTTGCTTCCTCTGATCCAGAATTGACCGATACCTCTGAGTCTTTTGGTCTCCCAGCGACTGCCGATTTTCTTTTTGCTTTGATATCAACTGATGAATTAGAGCAATTAAATCAAATTTTGGTCAAGCAACTAAAAAATAGATATAGTGACAAATCAACCTATAAAAAATTTGTCATTGGTATCGATAGGTCAAAGATGCGTCTTTATGATGTTGATCAATCAGCACAAAAGGACATACTTGACTCCGGACAGGAAGAAGAGTATAATGACGAGGAACACCAATCTGATTTCAAACAAAAATTTAGGAGCTTTACTTTCTGATGAAAAATGATCAAAAAATTGATAATGACAAGTACATTGATTTTGTTCGCCAAACTACAAGTTCTGCTAGTTCTGACTTTTCTGCTCTTCTTTCTAGGTTATCAGAGTTGGAAGCACAAGATGCCGATATCCCTCGTCTTATGACCGCTGCTTATGGACTGAGTGCCGAAGCAGGTGAATTTACTGAAGTGGTAAAGAAAATTTTTCTACAAGGAAAACCATATAACGAAGAAAATGTTTTTCATATGAAACGAGAATTAGGAGACCTTTGTTGGTATCTTGCTCAAGCATGTATGGCACTTGATACTACATTTGATGAGATTCTTCAAATGAATTACGAAAAGTTGAGTGCTCGTTATCCGGAAGGAACATTTGATGTATATCGTTCTGAAAATCGCAAAGAAGGAGATGTTTGAATGGCAAAACAAAAACAACTAACATTAAAAATTGACGCAAAAACCGGACTAGAACTCCTACAAGTCCTAGATGCATCAACTGCGGGATATAGTAAAGAATTCGTTCCAGAACGAATTGAAAGACTTCGATCTCTCTTAGTACAATTAGATCAAGAATTGGAAAAAATTATTGTTTGATTTGAACCTCCTTCGGGAGGTTTTTTTTATAAATAGTAAAAAAGTTCTAATATTAAAATAATGGAATTATACATCGCTGAATACCTAGTAGAAAATAGATTTGCTGATGATATAGTATCGGCATTAAAAATATTAAAGGTAGTTAGTGATGATTGGTATAATGAACTTATAAACGAAGTATTAACTCCAGAAGAGAAAGCCGCAAAAAGAGCAGCATCACAAGAAAGAAGAAGAATGTTGGGAATACCACAAAATAATGTAGATACATCTGCTGAAATCAGAGCTGGAATAAGAAGTAGAGGAGCATCGTCTTCTGGGGGTAGAGTACAATCTAGAACTATGAATTTATCTACTCCAGGACAAGGAAGGGAAACTACAGCACAACAAAGAACTGGACAACAAGCAGATGCTATTTTGAGAAGGAATAGATCAACGGGAGCAGGTAGAGAATCAGAAGCAAAAAGACCAACTGCCTCTCCAACATTTGTTGGTCCAGGTGGAAGACAGCCATTAGCTTCACAAGGAAAACCATTAACTTATGATATTCTTAGAAAAGGTGATCAAATAAAACCAGGAAAATCTGTAATTCAAACTACAGATGACCGAAATAGGGCAGTTGCTCCCGGAACTAGATCCACAAGAAGAAGATCTACAAGATATAGTGATGATAGTAATCCACCAAGAGGTTGATTGTAAACAAAATAAATAAATAAGGAATTCCACACAAGAATGAAAAAGTTTTCGCAATTTATATTAGAATTTCGAGGATCCAGAGCATCAGAAAAGGCATATCGCCTTGGCTTGACTTCTGATGGACATGGGAACTGGGTGGACAGAAGTGGAAAGGTAATAGCACAAACAGTTGGTGGCGATTTGGAGATGCTTCGTAAAAAGAGTCCATCTCCAGAAAAACCAGAGCCAGAACCAAAAGGCCCAAGAACTGCAGAAAGAGCCATAGAACCACCCCCTTCACCAAAAGAAAGACTAGGAATAAAACCACCAAAACAAGAACCAGCACCACCTGAAATAGATAAAGAAGTTCCTTTAACTGTAGTTTTTGGTAGATTCAATCCACCAACAATTGGTCACGAAAAGCTTATCAAAAAAGCAAAAGAAATTGCTACCGGCGGCGATTTTAAGATCTATCCTTCAAGAACACAAGACACAAAAAAGAATCCATTGGATCCGGCATCCAAAGTAAAATATATGAAAAAGATGTTTCCGGACTTCAAGGAAAACATCGTTAACGATGACAAAATGAAAACAATATTTGATGTCTTAGTTGCCGCAAATGAAGATGGATATAAAAAAGTCAATATTGTTGTTGGATCAGAAAGATTACCAGAATTTGAAAGATTGGCAGGCCAATATAATGGGCAGATATATTCTTTTGATGAGATTAATGTAGTTCCTGCTGGTCCGAGAGATCCAGATGCCGATGGAGTTTCTGGTATGTCGGCATCTAAACTTAGAAAAGCTGCAGTTGATGACAATTTCCAGCTATTTAGAACTGGAGTGCCAAAAAGAATGAAAGATAAAGATTCTCAGGCAATGTTCTTTGCGGTCCAGCGAACTATGCTTGGAAAGAAAGCACCAAAAGAAGTACAAGAAGTCTGGGAATATGCGCCAAAATTAGATTTATTGGGACTGAGAGAACAATATTACCAAGAAAAGATATTTAAAGTTGATGATGTAGTAGAAAATCTAAACACCGGTTTAGTTGGTAAAGTCACTCGTCGTGGTCCTAACTATTTGATTTGTGTGACTGAAGATGGGATTATGTTTAAGTCTTGGATAAAAGATTTGGCAGAATGGACTAATATCTCCGGAGTTCCTGCAGATCAAAGACTAGTAGGAACCGATCCATATAGAGAATATGCAATGCGTATGAGTGATACTAAAAAAATTAAAAATTTTATTAAGAAATATAGAAAGAGTTTAAACAATAAATAAATGTATAGGTTTTAAGAATTTATACAGATGTCTGATCGTATCGTAGAAAGTCTAAATGAAATGAAACAGATTTATTTGGAATCTGTTTCTGGTATGGTAATCTCAGAAAGAGATGAATATCTTCAGTATATTGAAGAAAAGAATAAGAAGATGAAGAATGACGATGAAGATGAGAAAGATAATGATGATGACGATGGCGATGAAGCAGACGCTGATTATGATGAAGATGGCAAAGTAGAAAGTGGAGAAGACGAATTTCTTGGATCAAGGCATAATGCAATACAAAGAGCTATGGGACGTACCCCAGACGGAGATCCACCAAAAAGAAAAAAGAAAAAAATGGATGAATCTTATTCTGATTGGAGGTATGATTTATATGAAAAAGTAGGAGATGTCGAAGCAGATATCGAAGATGCAAAACAGAGACAAATCAAAGAGCGTTCTGGTATTGTCAATAAAGTAGATATTAACCCTAATGTTAATATAGGCGAAAGTGTAGAGTTGACTGAAGAATATATTGATCAAATTATCGACATTGCTGCCGAGTATTTTTATGAGCAGGGTTTGAATGAAGAAGGACTCGAAATGGTTATTGAAGACCTTGGAGTCGATAAGTTCCTTGAGTATGTCTTCTGTATTTCTGAAGATCTTATATTAACTGAAGCAAGGAAAGCAAAACGAGTACCAACAACTCCAGAAGAGAAAGCTCGAAAAATAGCAAAAATAAAAGCAGGAATTGATGATAGAGAAGCAGCCAAAAAGATGCGAACTGTAGCACGAAAAGTTACAGTCTCTAGAGGTAATGAGTTAGTAAAAAAAGCAGTAGCAACTCAACCAAAAGCTAGACCAGCCTTAGATGCACTTGCTAGGGGAATAATGGGAGCAGCAAAAACTGTTTCCACTCAATATCAGCAAGGAATGCAAAGGCACCGTCAAGCCGTTTCTGGTGCTCGTCAAACAGCACAAACTGTCAGAAAAGCGGCTTCAACTGCAACAAAAGCAGCATCTGAAATTGGATCTGGTATGAGAGCACCAATGGAAACTAAAGCGGGTAGGAATGTCCAGGCTGCTTTAATTAAAGGTGCAAAACGAGTTACTAAAGCTGCTGTAACTGCGGCTGCAAAAGAAACCGCAAAAAGAAGAGTTGGAGTCAGAGAGGAAATTGAATCATTTCTTTTAGAAAAAGCAGAAAGTGAGCAACAGCAGAAGATTTTTGGTTTAGCACTTTCAGTTAAAAGAGGCGAAACTCCAAGGTCTGAAGTAAGTAAGCAAGTTCTAGAAATTGTCGATGGTATGTCCGAAGCCAAAATTCGTAAGTTTGCAAAAACTAAGCACGAAGGACTTCCCAGAAAGAAAGAGGGCTGATTATGTCCATTACATTCAATCAATTTCTTTCTAGGATTGATGAGGCATTTCCTACTTGGGGGTCTTCTCCAAGAAGAGATAAACCAACTGGACAACTTTCACCAAGAAGCAGAACCAGAGGGAGAACTGGTCCAACTTTAGATTGGAGAGCATCAGAACCAACCAAAAAAGAACCAAAGCCACAAAAACCTGGTGGTGGAGTTTCTTATATGACGGTTGCTCCAGAAATAGAAAAACCAGAACCTCCACAAAAAAAAGAAACTCCAAAACCACAGCGTGTCCTCGAACCATGGATTCCTGGCATTCCGGCACATAAAGATCTAAAGGTAAAACCATATAAGAAGCCAAAGTTGAAAAAACCAGAAAAAAGACCAAAAACACCAAAGCCAAGAACTAGACAACTTACACTAAAACTAAAAGAGTTTATAAATCTTTACCGACAAAGCATCATCGATTGATAAATAGTTCCGGATATTATCCAAAAAAATTAAAAAGGAGGACATTATGGGAGTACTAGTAGAAGTTGTAAAGCCACTCATTTTTGCTGCATTAAATTCTTGTCACACAAAGCGTCTTGTAGTTGAGTTACTTGATCGTTATGTTAAGACTACAGATAACGATATTGATGATGTAATTGCCGGAACAGTAAGAACTGCACTCCTAAAAAATTGCTGATTTTTTGCTAACATAAATTAAAAAGAGACCTTGTTAGTAGGTCTCTTTTTTTATAAATATTCATATAAAATAATCTTTACGGAAAAAAGACATGGCACTCTGGGGAAATAATGATGCTAAAGGATCTGGTGGTACAGTATCTTTAGATTACGCTACTCTTGTTGTAACCGGTAGCGGAACTACTTTTGGTCAAGTTGGTGCTGCTGCAATTGGAGATATAATTCGTTTTGGTACAAGACCTAACAGTTATTTTGGTGATGCGATTATTGTTGGGATTGCTAGTACTACTCAACTTTCCATTGCTTCTACTTCTGCTCTTAGTGGTGCAAGTATTTCTGGAGTTCAATTTGATATAAGTGAATTGCCAAAATATACTACTTGGGACAGTGTATATACTCAAAAAACACAATCAGCAGCAGAAACGACACTAGTTGTTAGAACATCAGCTGCAGCTACTTCTGGTATTGGCTCAGATAAAGTAACTCTAGTTTCAGTTTCTGGTATACAGACTGGAGATACATTAGCTAGTGGTACCGTATCAAGATCAGTAGCTTCAGTTACTGGCTCTATTGTTTCTCTTGCATCTACAATTAATGTTGCAATTGCATCTGGCGCTCAAGTGACTGTTACAAGATTGACAGGAGAGCAGAATTCTTCAGTCTATGGTGTTGCTGGTGCAGGACTAGATTCTGCGCAAACAACTTCATATGCACTAACACATGCTGGTTGGGTTGGGATGACTACATATATTGACGCATCTGGTAGTCTTAGAGTTAAAACTGAGACCCTAGTGGCAATGTCTGGAATTCAAACTGGAAATACCCCATTATACGATTCAAATCCATTAGCTTGATATTACATGCTGTTTACTGAACTGAATGAGGAAAATTTTCTCTTATTTGCGATTAAAAATTATGAAAATCCTCAGGCAGTGACCAAAGAAGATTTTGATAGAGATTTAAATCATTTTAAATATATAAAAAGATTATTCAGAAGGTATAAAAATACAGGTGTGTTAAAAACGCACCTGTTAATTAACCATTTTGTGATTCTTTATAATATATTTGGGGAAGCAACTACTCCAATGTTGTTTTTTAAAATTGATAATGATTTATGGCCTTACATGAAAACTTTTGTGGTCTTTTTGAATAAATTGCCTGAGTATCCAAGAGGGTATATACATGACATTCCAATAGATATTTTTTGCGCACAAGAATTGGAAAAAATTACAAATGAGTAAGTTAGACAGAGTAATCCAAATTGTAAGAGAAAACATGGTAGCAAATGCTCCAGGACAGGGAGGAGCATTTAGCGGAAGTTCACCAAATGAAGGACCAACAGCCGGGTTCGACCCAAAAGCAGAATTGGGAATGTTTCGCAGAACTATAGGTGGTTTAGTTGATAAGAGAACAAAACAATATCACCAGAAATACGAAAAGTGGTTAAAGTCAATGGGACTCTTGTAAAATATAAATATTAGTATAATTCATTTGTTGGTGGATTAAAGACAGAGAAAAATTAAAATTCACTAACATGTCAGAAGAAGCAGTAAAGTTAGCAGTTCTAGAGCAAAAGTTATTAGACTTTTCTAATATAGTACATAAGTTAGATGACGCCATTGAAAAATTAAGTGAAGTCAATTCTAATATAATGAAAATGTTAGCTGTGCACGATGAAAGAATAGAACAATGTAATAAATCTGATAATATCATTGTGAAGATGATAGATGATGTTAAATCAGATAACCACAAAGATCATACCCAAGTCATAAGAAGAATAGAATCAATAGAAGAAAAAGTACAAGAAATTAATAAAATTAAATGGATGACTGTTGGTTGTGGTGTTCTTCTTGTAGTACTGACTGGAGCATTGTCTTCTTTGGCATCCGGTTGGTGGACTCCATCAGAGATGCAACAGCACCACCAATTAAACAGACCATTCAAGTGAGGGCTTGACGCTCTGGGCTATTGGTGGTATACTAAAGAACCAAAGGTTAATTTTAGATTATGGATCTAATTGATGATAAGTACATCAATCTTATATCTTCAAGAGTAGATAAATTTGCGAAAAAGAACCAGAATCTATACAACTGCAGGTGTCCAATTTGTGGAGATTCTAGGAAGAACAAATCCAGAGCAAGGGGATATTTTTACTCTGTGAAAAATAATACAAATTATAAGTGCCATAATTGTGGAATTAATGTGTCACTCAATAATTTCTTAAAAACATTTGATCCAGTTCTGCATCAAGAATATTGTTTGGAAAAATATTCCTCCGGATTTACTGGAAAGAACTTCACAGCAGAGGCTCCAAAATTTAAGTTTCAAAAACCTAAATTTAAAACTAGATTAAATTTACCTAAAGCTTCAGAAAACGAAAGGTCAAAGAGGTATCTAGAATATAGAAAATTGGACGCATCTAAATTTTATTACGCAGAAAAATTTAAAGAATGGACTAATTCTTTAATCCATACATTTGATGAAAAAAGTTTAAAATATGAAGAACCTAGAATAATAATTCCATTGTATTATAAAAAAGAATTAGTTGGATTCCAGGGAAGATCGTTGGACCCAAGTCCAATAAAATATATTACCATAATGTTAGATAAAGACTCTCCAAAACTTTATGGTTATGATGATGTGGATTTGGACCAATTCGTTTATGTACTAGAAGGTCCATTCGATTCTACATTTATTAAAAATTCAATTGCAATGTGTGGATCCGATTTGAACTTAGTAGATCTAAATATTTCTCGTCCAGTTTATGTTTATGATAATGAGCCGAGGAATATAGAAATTCATAAAAGAATGGATTCTAAAATTCAGTCTGGCGATTCAATTGTAATATGGCCAATTACGATTAAAGAAAAAGATGTAAATGAAATGTTTCTGTCTGGACATAATGTCCAATCCATGATAGAATTAAATACTTACTCTGGCTTAGAAGCAAAACTTAAGTTTAACGAATGGAAAAAAGTATGACCAACGGAATTAAAGTCCAAAAAAGAAATGGAAGGATCGAGGGTTTGGCTCTGGATAAGATGCACCTGATGGTTGGTGAGGCTTGTAGGGGGCTCTCCGGCGTTTCTGCATCTCAAGTAGAAATGACATCTGGTATTCAATTTTATGATGGAATTACCACGGATGAAATCCAAGAAATACTCATCAGATCTGCTTCCGATTTGATTTCTCTAGAAGCTCCCAATTATCAGTATGTTGCGGCACGACTTCTTTTATTTTCTATTCGTAAAAAAATCTTTGGTGGGACAATAGATATTCCTCATTTGGAAGATCATATTAATAATTGCGTTTCTTTGAAGATATATGATCATCAGATTTATGACTATTACTCAAAAGAAGATATTGATAAAGTAAATTCTTACATTGATCATGACAGAGACTTTTTGTTTACATATGCTGGATTACGGCAAGTCGTAGATAAGTATTTGGTACAAGATCGTAGTACTGGCAAATTGTACGAAACCCCACAATTTATGTACATTATGATTGCTCTTACGATGTTTTCTAGGTACCCAAAAGAAACTCGTCTTTCTTATATAAAGAGGTATTATGACGCAATCTCAAAGCACAAAATCAACATCCCAACTCCCATCATGGCAGGAGTTAGAACGCCACTTAGACAATTTGCTAGTTGTGTTCTTGTTGATGTTGATGACACCCTCGATTCTATCTTTAGCAGTGATATGGCTATTGGTAGATATGTTGCACAGAGGGCGGGAATCGGCATCAACGCTGGTCGGATCCGTGGCATCAACGGCAAAATCAGAGGGGGAGAAGTTCAACATACTGGTGTTGTACCATTTCTCAAGAAGTTTGAAGCAACTGTCAGATGTTGCACGCAAAATGGCATACGAGGTGGATCCGCGACAGTCCACTTCCCAATCTGGCACCAAGAAATAGAAGATATTATTGTTCTTAAAAACAATAAAGGAACAGAAGATAATCGTGTTCGTAAACTAGATTATTCCATTCAATTTAGTAAGATATTTTATGAAAGGTTCATCAAAAATGAAGAAATCACGCTCTTCTCTCCAAACGATGTGCCTGGACTCTATGATAACTTTGGACTACCCACATTCGATGATCTCTATGTATCTTATGAAAACAATCCTTCGATCCCAAAGAAAAAAGTTAAGGCACAAGAATTAATATTGAATGTCTTAAAAGAACGAGCAGAAACTGGTCGAATTTACATAATGAATATAGATCATTGTAATTCTCATAGTTCTTATAAAGATCAAATTACCATGAGTAATTTGTGCCAAGAAATCACTGAGCCGACAACACCTATTCAGCACATCGACGATGATAATTATGCTGAAATTGCTACCTGCATTCTATCTGCTATCAATGTTGGTAAAGTGAAATCTGATGAAGAACTAGAAGAACTCTGTGATCTTACCGTTCGTTCTTTGGATGAATTGATAGATTATCAGGAATATCCAGTAAAAGCGGCAGAAAACTTCACAAAGCGTCGTAGATCATTGGGAATTGGGTATATTGGTCTCGCTCATTATTTGGCAAAACTTGGATTCAATTATGATTCTCAGGAAGCATGGGATGCGGTCCATGGTCTTTCTGAGTCATTCCAATATTACCTTCTAAAGGCATCAAATCAACTTGCCAAAGAAAAAGGATATTGTGAATACTTTGGTCGTACCAAGTATGCTGATGGAATTCTTCCAGTTGATACTTACAAAAAAGATGTAGACGAAATTTCTTCTATTGGTTTGGAACATGATTGGGAAACTCTTAGAGCATCTATCTTGGAGTATGGACTTCGGCACTCAACATTGTCCGCACAAATGCCATCGGAGAGCAGTTCCGTTGTGTCAAATGCAACCAACGGAATTGAACCTCCTAGAGGGTACTTGTCCATTAAAAAATCCAAGAAAGGCCCACTCAAACAGATTGTTCCTCAATATCACACTCTTAAGAACAATTATACGCTTCTTTGGGATATGGGGTCCAATCGTGGTTATATTAATATTGTTGCTGTGATGCAAAAGTTCTTCGATCAGGCAATCTCTGGGAATTGGTCTTATAATCCAGAAAACTATCCAGATAATGAGGTGCCAGTTTCAGTGATGGCAAATGATTTTCTTACCACATATAAGTACGGACATAAGACGGCATACTACCAAAACACTTATGACATTAAAACTGATGAGGTAGCAGAAGAACCAAAACAAGAATTACAATCATTATTGGATGACATCTTGGAATCGCAAGAAAGTGATTGTGAAAGTTGTACTATTTGATTTGCTTAAATATTCAATGTGAATGGGGACTAACATGCAATTTAAAATTTCTTCTACTGAAGATACTCAAACGAAAATTAAAGGAATGACAGTCTTTAACACCGAACAAGTTAATACCAAGAAACAACCTATGTTTTTTGGTAAGCCGCTGGGGGTTCAAAGGTATGATTCATATAAGTATCCAATTTTCGATAAACTGACTCAACAGCAGTTGAGTTATTTCTGGAGACCAGAAGAAGTTTCACTACAAAAAGATCGTGGGGATTATCAAACTCTAAGACCAGAACAAAAGCATATTTTTACTTCTAATTTGAAATATCAAATTATGCTTGATTCCATCCAAGGTCGAGGCCCTGGTATGGCATTTATTCCATATTGCTCACTTCCTGAACTGGAAGCATGTATGGAAGTGTGGGGGTTCATGGAAATGATTCATAGTCGCTCATATACTTACATCATCAAAAATGTTTATTCGGATCCATCTGAGGTGTTTGATACTATTATTACTGATGATCGCATTCTAGAGCGTGCTAAGAGCGTTACAGAATCTTATGATGACTTTATTCAATCCGCACAACAATATGGTGTATCTGATACTTGGATGCATAATCTTGAGGGAGTCACATACGCAAAGGAAACACTCAACGATGTTAAGAGAAAACTCTATAGAGCAATCGCAAATGTTAACATTCTTGAAGGTATTAGGTTCTACGTTAGTTTTGCTTGTAGTTTCGCATTCGGCGAACTTAAGCTCATGGAAGGATCAGCAAAGATCATCTCTTTAATTGCCAGAGACGAAAATCAACATCTAGTTATTACTCAAAATATATTGAACAAATGGCGTGATGGCGATGATCCGGAAATGAAGCAAATTGCTAAAGAAGAAGAGGCATGGGTCTATAAAATGTTTGATCGTGCTGTAAATGAAGAAAAGAAATGGGCAGATTATCTGTTCAAAGATGGTAGCATGATCGGACTTAATGATAAACTTCTTCAGCAATATGTTGAATGGATTGCGAATCGTAGATTGAAATCAATAGGATTAAAACCACAATACAATATTGCTGCAAATAATAATCCACTTCCTTGGACTTCCCATTGGATTGAGTCTAAAGGTCTTCAAGTGGCCCCACAAGAAGTGGAAGCAGAGCAATACTTAATTGGTGGCATCAAACAAGATATGAAAACTGATACTTTTAGCGGATTTAAACTTTAATTTTAAGGGAGCATAAGCTCCCTTTTTTTATAAATACATAAAGACAAATAAGAATTTTTTTTATACAAATGTCGAAATACTATTTAACCGAAGCCTACGGTAACCTATACAACCCAAGAAAAGCGGATGAGACATTCTATGAGAATCTTAGATTCGTAGACTATCTCATGCAAGAGGAAATTGAAGAGGTCATGGAATCTCTTCTTTGGGAGTTTATGGATTATGGTAATACTCTTGATGAGTCTTATAATTTAATTGAGAGTGTATTTTCTGATGATGTGATTCTAGAAGAGGCTCTATTTGAAGCCGTTAGAATGTCTCCTCAAAGGATGGCACAAAGACAAGCAGAAAGACAAGCAACTCTACAGCAAGTTTCTGGAGAAAAGGCACAAGCAAGAAAAGAAGCAAGAAAAGCTGCTGTAACTGGTGCTCTCAGATCGGCAGGTAAGGCAGTGCAGGGTGCGGCAACTGGTGTTGGATCTGCTGCTATGGGTGCCATGAGAGCTGGCAAACAAGCTGCTGCTGGTGCTTATGATCGTGCTAAGGGCAAAGCAGGAGAGGCCATGGCTGCCCTTAGAGGGGTTGTTCGTAAAGGAGTTCGTAAAGGTGTCGCATCTGCATATAAAGCAGGTAGAAGCACAGAAAGAGCCGGCAGAGAAGCAGAAAGAACTAGAGTAACTACTACAACTACTTCTGGTGGTGGTCGTGATGCTGCACCATCAACTCAAACTACAGTTGAGAAATCTGGTGGTGCCAAGCGTAGAGCAATTGGTAGTTTATTGGCGAGAGCGGGCAAAAAATTAGCTAGAGGACTACAGTCCAAATCTACAGGCATGAGTAGATCCGATTATGAAGAAAGAAAAGCTGGTAGATCAGCAGCTGCAAGATCCGCAGTAGGTGAACCATTTAGTGCTACATCTTCTGGTCGTCCACATGGACCACACCAACAAAGTACAACTAGGCCACAAGGTCCTAAGGCTCCAGCAGCACAGGGACCTCGTAGAGCTACTTCCGGTGGTTCCACTCCAAAACCAAAGCCAGCGGGACTAGGTTTAAGAACACTAGAAGCTTCTGGCAAAAAACCAGTTTACAATCCAGCTGCAGCAAATCGTAGCGAAAGAAGAAGAACAGGTGGAAATCTTCCTCCTTCGACTCCTTTGACTCCTTGGAATAAGGGACCAGACAAGAGTGGAAAAGCATCCACTGCTCCTACTACAGTTAAAGCCGAGAGAGGAAAACAAATTCGTTTAGCACGCACACAAAGAGAAGAATTCGAACTCCTAGCACAATATATCATGGAAGATTTCATCAATGAAGGTTATGCTGATAATTATGAGGATGCATTTGAAATTCTAGAAAATCTCTCAGAAGAGTCAATTCTAGAACTCACTGAAATGTATCTAGAAGGCTGATCATAAACTAAAAGGGAGCCAAAAGCTCCCTTTTTTAGTCTTCGGATTTAATTACAATGTCATAGATTTTGTCTTTTTCTGAACTAAAGAATTTACCTTCTACATTCGTATTGTAATAATCTTCTCTTAAAATTACATCTCTTTTAAATTGCTCCATGGTTTCATAGAAACTCATGGATTTTTTATGTGGACAGAGATATAATATCTCGCGGAGAAATTTGTCTTCCCCCAATAATTTCACATCAGCAATCAATTCATCACAAGATCCAAAGTAATTTTTCCAATTGCCTTCTTTCTTTTTTCTTCTTCCGGTTTTTCTGTCCTTTCTTCTTTCCCAAAAAGTCTTTTTTCCGATATATTTTTTCCCGTTTTCCAGATTTGTTATAAGATATACAAATCCTTCCATGCCATCTGGCACCTCATCAATAACTTTTCCTTTTATGTTCCACACTTGACAGACCTACCACTATGGTTTACTATGATTTGGAATCAACAAGTATTTATGACTGACGACCAAACCTCAATGGAAAATCTAATTCTAGACATTCGTGATTGGAGTATTAATAGGTTTTCTAAATTGACGAAGAAAAACCAAATTGAAAATGCCATTGCACTAGAAGAAGAATTTTCTGAGTGGCTTACTTCTGATTTAGATGATGATATCGAAATCATGACTCTTGATTGACAAATCATAAATATTCACTTATAATGTAAAATCCCTGTTATGAGCAGGGTTTTTTATTATGAGATTTTGATCGTGACAATTAGAGCCGTGGAAAGTGCCCTTTGAGAAAAGGGTGTACCCCCTTTCTATACGGATGTAGAGTTCTATTAATTTTAATGCAAAATTTCTTTACAGTAGCCATGCCTATCTTGGCAGCGGTTACAACCAGTACGGCATCACTGCCATTCGTCAACTACAAGATGCAGGGACCTCCTCCCCCAGTTGACCCAACAACCAAACCATTTGTTATTATCAAAGAGTTTGATCTTGTAGATGAAAGGAAGACAGCAATCCGAGAGGTTGCATCACCAAAGCCAAAACAGACAAGGCTAATTTGTAAAGGGTGTAATGAACATGAGAATGCTACCCTGGCATTTTTCCAGGATCGTGGTGTTAAAGACAGAAACGCCCTCGCTACCATCATGGGTAATATTAGACAAGAATCCACTTTCGTGCCTAATATCTGTGAAGGTGGTAGCAGAACTAGTTGGGGTAACTGCGGTCGTGGTTACGGATTGATTCAATGGACATCTGCTGATCGTTATTATGGATTGGGCGATTTTGCCAAGAGGCATGGTGGTTCTCCATCATCACTTCACACGCAACTTCGTTATCTAACGACTGAAGTTCAATGGCAACGAATTGAGGACAGGATGAAAACTCCTGGTAAGTCTATCAATCGTTACATGGACTATGCGTATAGTTGGATTGGTTGGGGGCATCATGGTGCTCGCACATCTTATGCACATGAGTATGCTAACCGACTAATCATGGTAGAAGTTTAATTCGACAATAAATAGAGGGAAGCAAAACTCTTTCCTCTATTTTTTTGTATTATGAGAGCTCTTAGTATAGATCTAGATTATATTATGGAACCATCTATTGAGACATACCATGAAATTGGGTATGACGATAATCCATCAAAAAGATGGAAAAATTATTTTCACGAAAATAAAAATATAAATGATTTTCCAATTAACGAAAAAAATTTACAATACTGCTTTTCCATTTTTTTAAGAGCAATTCGCACTTGCCATAATATTTCGTTTTCATATAATCATGATTCTATACTAGATGATTTAATTCGCTACGATGATATCGAATTGATTAATATAGATCATCATGATGATGTAATATATCCTTCCGATTTACCAGAAAACAGCCAAGATTTAGATGAGTCGGAGATGAATTCTTTGTTTTGTAGCTACGATGAAATAAAATATAATAGTATAGTACATGAAGGTAACTGGATATCATTATTGAACATTCAGAATAAACTTAATTCTTATAGTTTTATTGGGAATGAAAAAAGTATTGATTTTTCTCATTCAAAAAAATCTTTTATAAAATCTCACATACCAAAATTTCAATATTTTACTAGAGATCAATATATTTTCGATAATTATAATTTTGATTATATTTTTGTGTGTTTATCTCCTCAGTATATTCCTCCCTGTCATTGGCACTATTTTTCTTTATTTTTGATCGCTGCAGAAGAAATCACCAATAAAAAATTCGATTATTTAAATATGCCGATTAGAAAATTTAGTAATAATTATGCATATAGTGAAGTATACAATAAAATTTTTTTAAATGAAATTTAATTTTCAGGTAGGAAAAAAGAAAGCACATATTAAAACTATTGTAGTCCTATCTTTAATAATAGCATCACTCTCCTCTTGCTTAAAGATAGAACAAAAACATATTTGGGATATTGTTTATGAATATCTCCAAACATATCAACCAGATTCTCCATTAATTCCAGAACTTCAAAAAGATCCTGGTATATTGGAAAGAGATGTCGAGCGAACCGTGGATAAAGCAATCAGTGATTATGAACGCTTGACAGGAGATGGTGGGCATGTTAAAATTCCACCACCACGACTCTCAGAGAAACCAGTAGACACCTCTGTGTGCTATACTGATGAGTGTCGGTCACTTGGAGGAGAAATCAGGTTGTGTGCCCCATGGGTTGACAGCTGCCCCAAAGAGTGATATGATGTATGTGTTGGTTCGAGAGAGATCCGATTCTAACACTTGACAATTTCGATCTTATGATCTATAATTGTCTTATCCGCGAGTATGGCGTAATGGTAGCCGCACCGGACTTAAAATCCGTTGGGAGTTAATCCCGTGGGAGTTCGAGTCTCCCTACTCGCACTTGACAATTCCAAGGTTCTGCCTTATAATTGTCTTATCGGAAACATAGCTCAACTGGTTAGAGCACACGCCTTATAAGCGTGAGGTTCTGGGTTCAATCCCCAGTGTTTCCACTTGACAATCTAAGATAAATGTCTTATGATTGTCTTATGTCTCAGTAGCTCACTTGGATAGAGTATCTGATTTCTTAGAACAACCGCTTGGGCTCATAGTTAAGCGGATATAACCTTCGCCTTCTAAGCGAATGTCCCTGGTTCGATTCCAGGTGAGCCTGTTGGTTGTTCTGAGTAACATACTGGTAAGTTGCTACTCTTATAAATAATAAGAGATATCGTTACTTGTATGAGGGAACATCATACTAAAAACAAAGGAGATCTTGGAGTCCTAAAAGCACAACTTGATCTATATGAGAAAGGATACTTAATTCTTACTCCTCATACAGAACATTCTGCCTTTGATCTTGTTGCCTACAAAGATGGAAACTTTTTAAGAGTTCAAGTCAAGTATAGAGCATCAAAAGATGGTAAAATAGAAGTTCCATTCAGGACTTGCTGGACAGATAAAAATGGAACACATACTCAAAATTATGATAAAAATGAAATTGATGTAATGTGCGTCTACTGTCCAGACACAGATATGTGTTACTACATAAATCCAAATGATTGTAGTAACACATTTGTCCTAAGATTAGTTCCTCCCAAGAATAATCAAAAAATTGGTATAAACTTGGCTGAAGATTATCTTAGTATTCCTGATAAGCAGTTGGTCGTTGGTTCGAATCCAACCTGAGACGCCAGCTCGAATGGTGGAATTGGTATACACAGTTGACTCAAAATCAACCGCTTCGGCTTGCAGGTTCGACTCCTGTTTCGAGCATGAGATACTGAAATATCTCCGTATTACATTCTTAATTGATTATGCCCAAAAAACAAGTTGTGAACACAAACTATGATCTTGGTTATTCCGCCAGGAATGAAAACCACGATACAATCCGTGATATTCGTATCAATTTTGAAAATCCAGATGATGAATTTGTTATGGAGAATTTAAATACATGGCTTCGTGCTATTGGAACTGATCTTGAAGTAATACAAAAAAACTCTTGATAAGTTTGGCAGTCATTCATAAATATGGTATGATTGTTTTATTGCGAAATTGGTGTAGTGGTAACATCCCATCCTTCCAAGTTGGTGTCACGGGTTCGAATCCCGTATTTCGCTTTTGGTGTTTGTTAGGTATGTATCCTAACTGAAGACCAAAGGAAGTTAAGTCAAAGAATCGAGACAAGCAGACAATGCCCTTCGAACTGGTGTAAGTCCAGTAACTTCCTACATTCCCCTATAGCTCAATTGGCAGAGCACGGAGCTGTTAACTCTGGGGTTGTTCGTTCGAGTCGGACTGGGGGAGTTAAAATATGTTAAATCTTATATCTATTCTTTAAAAGCTCACATTGCGTGGGCTTTTTTATTATAAATAATCAAACGCAAATATTCATAATGAATAGAAATGTTAAAGATAAGATGCAAACAGTGCAATACTGAAGTGACGGCAAGACCTGGCCAGTCGAAGTCTTGTGGTTGTCCCAATATGGCAACAATAAAAGAAGATAAAATATCTGCAGTAGATTTATCGAAAATTGTCATGTTGAATTCTCCCGCACAAAAAGAATCAACAAAAGTATTAACAAATGAAGACATTATGTGGCAGGAGGCCAGAAGACAAAGAAAGGTTCGTAGATTAGATTTTGAAGTCAGATAAATACATAAAAAACTCATGAGATTCAAAGAGTTTCTTACTGAATCAAAAAAGGTTCAAGTTAAAGATTTTATGAATTTTGTCAAGGATGAACTTGGGTTATCTACTTTACCAAAAGTTATTGTAATAGATGATCCCAAGTTCTCAATTGACAATAAAACTTTTGGTTGTTTTAATCTTGGCACGGACGAGATTAAAATTCAGACTGCACAAAGACATCCATTAGATGTTTATAGAACTCTTGCGCATGAACTTGTACATTATCATCAAAAACAAAGTGGAAAAGAAATGAGCGGAGAAACTGGAAGTGAATGCGAAAATGAAGCAAATTCTAGAGCCGGAGAGATTTTAAGGAAGTACACGAAAACTATTATCAATCACGGTTATTAAGATTTCGTGACATATGATTGACACTGAGAATTTACCAATTATAATTAGTGATAATATGATATATTCTAATGGACCAACGGACATACGAAAATTGGTTAAAAATAAAAGCCACATTCGAAGCTTCTGGTAATACGGATAATATGTTTTATAAAAGAGCCGTGGAAATATCAAAAACAAGAAAAGATCCACTAGAAAAATTTCTTGGAGGAGAAGGCAAATATAAGTGATTGAATTAACAGAAGAAGATATAGAAAAATTGCAACAGAGAGTTCTACAGCAAAAAATGATTGAACTCTTTGAAGAACCATGTACTTATGAAGACGAAAAAGAAGAATGGGACATCTGATTGGAACACTATTAAACAATAGTCTATTTTTAGGGACTCTCTGTTTTCTCTTGACAATGGTTCCTATCTTTGGTATTATGGTCATACACTCAAATAATAAATAGCTTAAATTCCCGGATATCGCCTAACTTGGTCATGGCACCTGCTTTGGGAGCAGGAATAATCTCAGTTCAAATCTGAGTATCCGGATTAGGAATTTGTTACCTAATCTGTGTAAATTTAATTTCATAAAAATGGCAGAACTTCAATCATTTACAGTAGAAGAATTTCAATCTGATTTTGACTATTTGATGGAAAGAGTAGAAAATGGTGAATCATTAATTATAACAAGTGAGCATGGAAATGCAATTATGGTTCCATATAATGAAATGGTAGAAGTATTTGGTGGAACTTGTTCTGATGACGATCTTATCAGAATTCATACCGATCATGAAGAAGGAAGCTGATATTTAATATATTTTTATGACATATTACGACAAAGAAGCATCATCTTATGTTTATTATTCGGAGGTAATACCATCGGAATTGATTGACATGATGATAAAAGAAATAAAAATCATTGACCCAGATTCTTTTTTGGTTGGCACCACAGCAAACGAAGAAGAAGATTCCCCCAATTTGAAAAATATCAGAGATTCCACTATATACTGGCTACAGGACGATCATTGGATATGCTCCATGTTCCGTCATTATTTCGAAAAAGCTAATAGAGAATGTTGGGAATATGATTTGGCGGGAATAGAGTCAATACAAGTTAGTAAATATGATCAAAATGGGCACTATAATTGGCATTGTGATTATGGTCTAGATGACTCAGCATATACTAGAAAATTGTCTGCTTCTCTACTCATTTCAGATGAATCCGAATATGATGGCGGAGAATTGCAATTAATTGATTATCATGCAAACATTACTTCAATTTCTAGAACTAAAGGATCTATAACGATTTTCGATTCTAGGCTTCCACATAGAGTTTCAAAGGTATTAAGTGGGACTAGATTATCGTTAGTTACTTGGATGCGTGGCCCAAAACTTAGATAAGAAAATTTTATTCTTGGTGCCCCTTGACATCTCACCAATTCTCTCTTATAATAGGAACGAATCAAATTCAACCAATGTCTAATCATCCTTTCAATTCAAAGTTTCGCAAATCAATTTATACTCTTACTCGTGCCGCAAACCGAGAAATTGATCTAGAATATGATCAACCAAAACTCTTCAAAAAGGTTAAAAAATTTTATGAAGAGCAAGGAATTCAGTTTTATCAGGAATCGGAAGCTGATTATGAGTTAATTTTGAGCCTTCTTTGTGAAGATCTTCAAGTCGATGTTCCTGCATAGTAAATAGTCTCGGAATGACTTAAAACTTGCCCTGGTCGGAGTGCTTCCCTTATGTCTAAAACTAGTGTTCTTAGGTACCTTGGAAATCTTTTTCTCATTATTGGTTATCAAATTATGTTATGGGGGGATTTCAAAAGTGGTCTATTATTGAAGTTTATTGGGGGACTACTTATTGTTCCTTTTGTGATTAAATTTAGATTATGGGATATGTTGTTATTATGCGTTTTCTTTAGTATGATCGAATTGAGTAAATTAGCACAACTTTTCTTAGTTTCTCAAAACTAAGTGGTGGAGCCAATTGTGACCCAAAATTGTCCTCGTCGTATGGACATTAAATATGACGACTGGTGCGGATGTGGAGGTTACTCCCGCCTGGTTTCCAATTTCCAGTTAAAGAATTGGTGGCGTGCATGGCAGACCTGATGGAGGAGTTGACAACAACTCCTCTTTTTTGGTATAATGCGTATGAATCGGTGATTACTGCCATATGAATTTGCACTTAACTTATTTTGGGGATAATAATTTTTCTATAGGAAAGAAGAGAATTGAAAACCAAGCAAAAAATTTTGGAATATTTAAGTCAATACTTGAATATGGGGAGGATGACTTAGAGAACAACTCTTTTTGGGACAACCATATAAAACCAATGATGTCTCTTCGTTCTGGATTGAACCAGAGATACTATGGCTATTATGCATGTAAACCCTATTTTGTTTTGGAGGCTCTAAAAAGTATCCCAGAAAATGATATTCTATTGTATGTTGATTCTGGTTGTGAATTGAATAAAAATGGATTGGTGAAATTGAATCAGTATTATGATGAATGCATTGATACTGAAGGAGTGTTTTTTACTTTGGATTTACCCGAAATTCAATGGACAAAAATGGATACTTATTGTCATATTATGGGAGATGACGATGGACATTTTATGACAAAACAAATAATTTCTGGGATTTTCTTTTTGAAAAATACTCAAATGGTTCGAGATTTAGTTGAAAAATGGATGTCGATTTGTGTCAAAGATGATGGGAGATATCTAGATGATAGTCCATCGAAATTGACAAATAATGAGATTTTCAGAGAACATAGACACGATCAATCGATCCTCTCCCTTTTATTGAAAATTAAGTCTGAAGAACATGATTTTACTTTCCATGAGGATGATACTTATGAAACTATTTGGAATGCTGCTGGGATGAGTGGAGTTCCAGTTGGACCAGAACAAGCTAGGATTTGGAATAATTATGGAAAAGAGTATCCAATCTGGGCAACTCGAAATGGACAAGTCGATTTTACAAATTGTGCAGTATGATAGAAAGAATACATAAACCTTGGGGTTGGCATGAAAATCTAAAAGATGACGATGGATATAAAGTTAAGAGGCTATATATTCAGCCGACTCAAAAAATATCCTTACAATATCATAAACAAAGAGATGAACATTGGGTTGTGGTATGCGGTAGTGGCAAATTGGAATTAAATGAAGAAACTACAAATGTAAAAGTTGGAGATTATATTTTTGTTCCAATTTTATCCAAACATCGTATTACTGGAGGGAATAATGGTATAATAATTATAGAAGTTCAACTTGGAGAAAAATGCATTGAAGAAGACATTGTTAGAATTGAAGATTCTTATGGGAGGATTTGATCTGTGAAAAAAGCTTTAATTTCTGGAGCGTCGGGCCAAGATGGATCATATCTTGCCGAACTATTATTAGAAAAAGGTTATGAAGTACATGGTATAATTCGACGATCATCTCTTATTAATACTGCTCGCATCGATCACATCTATGATTCTATTAATCTTCATTATGGAGATTTAACTGATTCTACTAATCTTATTAGTATTATACAAAAAGTTCAACCAGATGAAATTTATAATCTTGGTGCTCAAAGCCATGTAAAAGTTTCTTTTGAGACGCCAGAATACACTGGACAAGTCGATGCCTTGGGAACACTCCGCATTCTAGAAGCAGTGCGTCTTTTGGGCATGGAGAAGAAAACTAAAATTTATCAGGCATCTACATCCGAACTTTATGGTTTGGTACAAGAGATACCACAGAGAGAAACTACACCTTTTTATCCTCGTTCGCCTTATGGAGTAGCAAAACTTTATGGATATTGGATCGTCAAAAATTACAGAGAATCATATGGACTACATGCAAGTTCTGGAATTCTTTTCAATCACGAATCCCCTAGAAGAGGAGAAACTTTTGTCACAAGAAAAATCACTCGCGGATTATCACGCATTTCAACTGGAAAACAAGATATACTATATCTCGGGAATTTAAACTCAAAACGAGATTGGGGACATGCCGCTGACTTTGTGAGAGCAATGTGGATGATGTTACAACAAAACGAACCTGATGATTATGTGATTGCAACCGGCGAACAATATTCTGTTAGGGAATTTGTAGAAAAATCAGCACCTTATTTTGGGATGAAAATTGCATGGATGGGAGAAGGTCTAGAAGAAGTTGGATATGATACAATTAGTGGTAACCAAGTCATTGCAGTCAATCCTAAATATTTTCGACCTGCAGAAGTGGAAACTCTTTTGGGTGATGCCACAAAAGCTAAACAAAAACTTGGTTGGGAACCAAAAATTTCTTTTGATGAACTAGTTGAGGACATGTGTAAAAATGAACTTTGAATCTAAGATTTTTATTGCAGGGCATAGGGGACTTGTTGGTTCTGCAATTTCTAGACATCTGACATCTAATGGATATACTAATCTTTTGTCTCGCTCCAGAGCACAATTAGATCTAAGAATTCAGAAAGATGTTAATGAATTTTTTGCTGAGGAAAGACCTGAGTATGTTTTTCTTGGCGCAGCAAAAGTAGGGGGCATTGGATACAATAAAGCAATTCCCGCTGATTTTATTCGTGAAAATTTGCAGATTCAAACAAATGTAATTGATGCAGCGTATCGTAATGGATGTAAGAAGTTGCTCTTCTTAGGATCTGCTTGTATCTATCCAAAACATGCTCCAGTGCCAATCAAAGAAGAGTATTTGATGACTGGACCACTTGAAGAAACAAATATTTCTTATTCTCTGGCAAAAATTGCTGGATACATGATGTGTAAAAAATACACTGAGCAGTATGGATTTCCGACTGTATCAGTAATGCCTAATAATCTTTATGGGATTAATGATAATTTTATCCTTGAGCAGTGTCATGTAATCCCAAGTTTTATTAATAAGTTTGTTTCCGCAAAAGATTCTGGAGTTGAAAGTGTAGTTTGTTTTGGTGATGGTAGCCCAACTAGAGAATTTCTTTTCTCTGATGATCTTGCAGATGGCCTTGTTTTTCTGATGAATAACTACGAAGATCCAGAAATTATTAATATTGGTCCTGAAAGAGAAGTAAGCATCAAAGAACTTTCTGAGGTTGTTTCTAATCTTGTTGGATATGATGGTAAGTTAATTTGGGATACTAGTAAACCAAATGGCACTCCACGCAGAGCACTTGATACTTCAAAGATGAGTTCTTTGGGATGGAAAGCAAAAACTTCTCTTGAAGATGGTCTGAAAATTACTATTGATTGGTTCCTAAAAAATAGGAGTAACTATGTCAGACTATAAGTGGCCTCTTATGAAAAACTCCATCTCTTTATGGGATAGAGTTCAACTTGCTAAGTTCGTTTTAACTTCCGATAAGTTTACTCAGGGAGAAAATGTTGAGAGGTTTGAGAAAGAGTGGTCAAAATGGTTAGGATGTAAGTATTCTTTATTTGTAACTTCTGGAAGCACGGCAAACTTTTTGTTAGTTTCTTCTATCATAGAAAAGTATGGATTAGAAAAAGGTGATAAAGTATTAGTCCCATCTTGCACTTGGGTTACAAATATTAATCCAATCATTCAATTGGGACTTACTCCAATTTTTTGTGATGTAAATCTTGAAAATTATAGTTTTGATTTGGACAACTTAAAAATTATTTCTGAGTTGCATCAAGACATTAAAATGGTATTTGTGACTCATCTATTGGGAATTCCTGCTGAAATTGAAGAGTATCGTAAAATATTCCCTAATGCTTTGTTTATTGATGATGTTTGCGAATCTCATGGATGTCTTGATAAGAGTGAAAATAAGATAGGTAAAAATAGTCTTGGTGCCACCTTTAGTTTTTACTTTGGGCATCATATGTCAACCGTAGAGGGTGGTATGATTTCTACAGATAGTTGGGAATTATATGACTTGATGAAAATGAAAAGGTCTCATGGACTTGCTAGAGTATCCGACCAGTTTAAGTACTATCAGAATCAAAATCTAGAAATAGAAAAATCTTTTCTATTTGTAAGTGATGGATATAACTTTAGGAACACTGAGTTTGGTGCAGTGTTAGGATTATCTCAACTCAAAAGATTGGATAAGTTCATCGAAAATAGAGACAAGACATATACTAGGTTTGTAGAAATTATGTCTGCTCCAAAAAATAAAGACAATTTTTACCCAGTGGTGTATAATGAAGGAAACAGTTGTTTCTGCTTTCCTTTTATTTGTAGAACAAAAGAAATTAAATCTAAACTTATTTCATTGTTGGATAAGTATAAAATTGAATATAGACCTGTGGTTGGTGGAAATCTTTTGAGACAACCTTATCTTAAAAATTATTCCATCAGTGGAAAGACTGAAAATTTAAATGTAGATATCATCCATGAAAATGGGATCTACATCGGAAATAATCAATTTGTCTCTAATAGAGACATGGATTTACTGGAAATTATTTTGGGAGAATTATGAGCAAGTTGGGCGACTTAATCGATGAATGTATTAAAGAAACTATTGATGGAGTACTTTCGCATAAAGAACTTCCAGATGTGGAATATATTGAAACTGACAATCTTGGAGAAGTGATTGAAAAACTTTCAATTCTTCACACTCGTATGTGGATGCTGGAAGATGCAATTCAAGAGGCAAAAACTGACACGGAAATTGCCGAATTGAAGCGTAAGATTGATATTTGCTTTAAAGTAAAGCGTCCTCGTCTTGTGCAAGCAGTTAATCTTCTTGTGGATAATGCTATCGCAACGGGAAGAACTCTCCGTGAGGACTCTGTAAAACTATATAAGGGAGTTGAGTGATATGTCGCTCAAGTATATTCATCATCACTTGGGTCTTGGTGACCATATCATTTGTAATGGTATGGTTCGCCATTTTTGCAAAAAATATGATAATGTAGTACTTTTTTGTTATACTCATTATTACGATAATGTGAGTTATATGTATCGTGACCTAAGTAATCTAGAAATTTTTAATTTTGATGTTGAGGAGGATGCTATAAGGTTTGTCGAAAACAATAGTACGGTCAAAAATAATCTCATCAAACCTGGATTTGAAAATCTTGATGGCTGTTTGGGAAAAATGACTTTTGATGAGGCATTTTATTATCTTGTTGGTCTCGATTTTCAAATTAGATTTGATGAGTTTTATTTTGAAAGAGATTTAGAAAAGGAAGATGAAGTTTGTAGGACTTTAAATCCTAATGGTGAAAATTATATCTTTGTTTTGGATGATTTAAAGAGGGGATATAATATCGATATGGATAAAGTTACTGATGAACATAAGATCATTCGTAATGATTACCAATTTAAGATGTTTGATTATATTAAACTACTTGAAAATGCCGAAGAAATCCACATGATGCAAACTGGGTTTTTGGATATGGTCAATTCTTATAAGATGGAAAAACCAAAAATCTATAGGCATAATTATGTTAGAAATTATCCAGAATCAATTCATTCCAAAGGTCTTAATGAGGTAATTGGAATTGACTGAAACTGGTTACATATCATATTCTGATCCTAGATTTAACTACCCATACAAGGGATTTTGTTCTATTGTTTGTGGAATTGTTGATATGGCTTTGGAGCATTATATTGTGAATGATAATTTTAATATCGAAGTAGTGGAAAGTCAGACATTGAATTTATTCGATAACATTTCTCCGAAATCGAATCAATCTTATAATGTCGGGTCATGGTGGTTGGAAAGATATTTTTCGAATCAAATCTATCAAGGACAATATAATGCCCATACTCCGGCAAATATAGACAATTTAAAAGTTAAGAATAAAGTTTATAATAATATTCTTAGGATTAAAGATGAGTATGTAGAGAAATTTGAAAATAAGAGAGTTAAATTGGGGATTGATGGAGATACACTTGGGGTTCAAATAAGAGGCACTGACAAAAAAGAAGAACTTCCTGAGATAGAAATTGAAACGGTCTTTGAACTAATTGATTCCAATGACAGAGAAAAAATATTTGTTGCAACAGACGACAAATATTACTTGGATTATTTGTTGGATAGATATGGTAGTAGAATCATTTATGATAGCACGCTTCAAATTAGTAGTGGGTCTCAATCAATCCATCACAATTGCTTAAATCGCTCTCAAGTAAATGAGGAAGTATTATCTAGCGTTTACTTGCTTTCAAAGTGTAGTCACTTTTTGTACAGTTTTTCAAATGTTAGTTTGCTTGCATTGATAATTGGAATAAATGATTTTGAATTCATAGATTACTTAAACAGATGATTAGTATCGTAACTGGCACATTAAATCGTGTAAGGATGCTTCCTGACCTAATTGCAAATACAGTTCTCTCTGATAAAAGACTGGAACTTGTATTGGTTGATGGTGGAAGCACTGATGGAACAGTAGATTATATTAAACAACTCAATCATCCTCAAATCAAATTGATTGAGATTGGTGGTAGAAGTTCTTATCCACATTTTATGAATATTGGCATTCGTGCGTCAACTCATGAAATAGTATGTCAGTGGAACGATGATGTGATTTTATGCAATGATTGGTCAAAAGTAGTCATTGAAACACAATCAAACCACGACTTTTATCTTTTTAATTGGAAGTATGGATCTTTTAATGAAACTAAAAATCCAGATTGGTTGGATGGTGTAGATCATACATCTGGATGGTGTTTATGTAATGTTGCTGATTCTGGTGGAGAAATTGTGATGAATTATGGATTATATCGTAAGAAGATATTCAGAGAAATTGGAATGTATAATCCAGAGTACCAATATTATTATGCTGATGGTGATATGTCCTATCGTGCATATTCTTTTGGATATACGGTCAAAGATTTACGGCATATTAAGGTTTGTTCTTTGCCAGCAAATAAAGTTGCTATTCCTTATCAATCTGATAAAATGTTGTATGAGAAAAATCTTTCACTTTATAGGCAAAAGATTCTCCCAGAAAGTCTTCAATATCTTTGAATAATCATGTCACGATGATTTTCTAATTGATTATCATCTTCGTCAAATGGCTCTCCAATAAAGGCAAAGTTATCTAACTTACGGTCTCTTTTGATTGGAGTGCCAATTTCCTCATAATTAAAGTATTCGTCGTGGAGAAATAAACTTGTAATTGCTTGAGGATAAATTATCTCTTGTAGAAATCTTTGGTCTACTGCTCTATCGGTAACCCAAGAACTTGTTTGAATATATTGTTCTATTTTCTCTTGTATGTTTTCTATAAACTTATTTCTACATCCCCACATACCAGCACTGATTTCCCATGCATGTCCACCAGGATGATCTCGAATGATGTGAAACTTTTTATCTGATTCTAGCCATTCTTCTACAGCAGCAACATCCCTCTCAAATAAACGAGAATCACAATCTCTCGAAATAAAACATTCTACTCCTTCTTCTGATGCAGGAGCAAAGCGCCACATTGCATTACAAACTCCTTGATCTATTTTGGTATTGATCAAAACGACATTATTGGCACCTAATTCTTCTAATATATAATTGGGCACAGAGTCGTTGTGATATACTCTCATTTGCCAATCTGGATAAAACTTTTCTCTCAGTTTAGAATTTTTTATTGCACCAATTGTGTATTTTGGATTATCTCCATATAATGAAAAAGAAATGACTTTCATAAAATTCGTAATTTATTATCTTATGTATGACTATTAAAAAGAAATATAATTTAGTTGGTGGTGGGTTTAACAACTACGACAATAACAACAAAGCATCATCTATTCATAGACAAGAATCAAAGTTCATAAAGTGGGTTGATTCTGGAGCAGAAGAAACTTTTTATATAGACCGCTACATTAGTCTTGCTTTTGATGACACGCACAGCAAAAGGAAATATGCCTGGTTATTAGAATCTGCAAATATTTGTCCAGATGTCATTGAAGATGTGAAGAGAAATTACCTCTATTATGTTCGAGTTTATGATGCAATTTTTACGCATCATAAAGATTTACTTAAATTACATTCTAAGTTTAAGTTTGCTCCTTTGTATGGAAGTTGGATCGCCGAACCAAAACTATATGATAAAACTAAATTAGTCTCCATGATTTGCTCTAACAAGGTAATGTGTGAGGGACATCAATATCGTCTGGCTTGGGCACAAAAACTTCAAGGTAAAGTTGATTTTTATGGTAGGGGATTCAATGAAATTGAATCTAAGGAAGAGGGTCTAGTAGATTATATGTTTTCTGTGGCCATCGAAAATGCTTCTTATGAATCTTATTTTACAGAAAAGATTCAAGATTGTTTTGCTACTGGGACCATTCCAATTTATTATGGTTCTCCCGATATTGGAAAGTTTTTCAATCCAAAAGGCATCATCATACTCACTGATGACTTTGATCTTTCTCAGTTGACAGAGGAACTGTACTATGATAAACTTGATGCGGTAAAAGAAAATCTAGAAATTGTTGAGAACTTTCTTATCAATGAAGATTACATTTATAAAACTTACTTGGAAAAATAATGACGATAAGTTATAATAACCTAGGATCAAATGGTCGTTTGGGAAATCAAATGTTTCAATATGCTGCACTTCGTGGTATTGCAGCAAATCGTGGATTTGATTGGACAATTCCTCCACCAAATAGCTACGGAGACTCAAACTACGGATTGTTTGACTGCTTTACAATGGAGTCTGTAGTCGAAAGTAACTTTGGAATATTAAATACACAAAGTATTTCCACAGGGGAATTCCATTTCGTCCAGGAATTTTTTGATAGTTGTCCAGACAATGTTAATCTTCATGATTATTTTACCTCAGAAAAATATTTTTCAAATGTGAAAGATATTATTCGTGGAGATTATACTTTTAAGGATGTTATTTTAAATCCTTGTAGAGAAATAGTAGATGATCTTTCTGGTCCAATCTTTCTTCATGTGCGACGAGGAGATTATTTGGTTAAACCAGAGGCACATCCAGCTTGTCCGATCTCTTATTATGAAAAAGCACTAGAGCATTTTGATGAAAATTCTTTAGTGCTTGTATTTTCTGACGATATTGATTGGTGCAGAGAACAAGAATTGTTCCAGGATGATAGGTTTATGCTTTCTGAATATACAGAAAGGTACCCACAAACTTGTGACACTCTTCAGGGAAGACAAAAAGCACTAATTCCTTATTTTGATTTATGTATGATGTCTCTTTGTACCGGAGGAATTATTGCCAACAGCACAATGAGCTGGTGGGGTGCTTGGTTGATTGGGAATCCAACACAACCTATTGTTGCTCCTAAACCTTGGTTTGGATCTATGTATAGTCATTATAATATGAATGATCTTCTTTTGGATAGTTGGATTGAGGTGAGTTATGAATAGTCTTACATTTTTAATGCCATGTAGAATCGAGAGTGAAGATAGACTAAGAAATATAATTACTTCAGTTTCTTATATTACGCACCACTTTCCTCAAAGTAAAATAATTGTAAAAGAAGTAGACAAAGAATCTGTATTTTCTTCCAGTGCTATCCCAGTAATTAAAAATATTTTTGGTAAATCTCTTGATAATTTGACTCATATATTTGAGAAATCCGACGATCAGTTTTTTCACAAGACTAAGATTCTCAATGATCTTCTAATGGAATCTGATACTGAGATTGTCTATAATTATGATGTTGATGTTGTTTATCCCACTGCAAGTTATGTTAATGCATATGAAATGATTTCTAGTGGTACATTTGATGCTGTTTATCCATATGGATGTGGAGTATATCAATATGCAGTAGATTATCCAATTTCATCATTTGAGTCTTTTATTGAATCTGGATTTGATTTGAGAGCATTGAATTCGACATCAAAGCTCCAGCCATCTGTTATGGGATGGGGCCAGATGATTAGACGCCAAGTTTATATTGATTCTTATATGTGGAATGAAAATTTTATTTCTTGGGGAGCAGAAGATTGTGAATATTATTATCGACTTCAGGTACTCGGATATAAGGTCGGTAGAGTAAATGACATTGTGTATCACTTGGAACATTCCAGGACCTTTAATTCCCATTACCATAATCCAAAGTTTATGGACAATCACAATCTTTGGCAAAACATCAGAACATGGGATAGAGATACAATAACAAGATATTATGAGTCGCAGAATTATATTAAAGAAAGAAGGAGCCAATTGAATGCTAGCGTTTAATCATTTGGGGCAGTTGGGCAGACTTGGAAATCAAATGTTTCAGTATGCTTCATTAAGAGGTATTGCTCGTAATCGTGGCTATGATTTTTGTATTCCAAATCATAGTCATATAATTAAAGATCCTTATGGATTTGATATGAAAATAGAATTATTTTATCCATTCGAAATGCTTCATGTCCAACAGAGAAATATTAAGTTGCTTGACAGAGGATATGCCCCAATAGCAGAAGAAAGACATTTTCATTTTGACGAAGTTCTTTTTAATATGTGTCCAGATGAAATTGCTCTTGCTGGATTTTTCCAATCAGAAAAATACTTTAAACATATAGAAAAAGAAATCAGAGAAGATTTTACATTTAAAAAGGAAATTCTAAAACCTTGCGAAGATATGATAAAATCAGTCGGAGACGCAGTTAGCCTTCATATTCGCCGCACTGATTACTTAACCAATCTAAATCACACGCCATTGAATTTAGGTTATTATATCGAAGCACTGGAACTTTTGGATCCTGGTATTCCAGTTATTATTTTTTCTGATGATATTGCATGGTGTAAAGAGCAATCCATATTCAATTCCGATAGATTTATGATATCAGAATCTGGAGATCATTATGTTGATTTATGTCTTATGACTTTGTGTAAATATCATATTATTGCGAATTCTTCTTTTTCTTGGTGGGGAGCCTGGTTGGCCAATTCTAATAAAGTTGTTGCACCAAAAACATGGTTTGGCGAAGGAAATTCGGATAAAAATACTAAAGATTTAATTCCAGAAAAATGGACAAGAATGTGATGGATAGAAACAAATCAGTATACAAATTAAGAAACTTTGGTCCAGTCTACTGCATTAATCTTGATGGACAGCCAGAAAGATGGCAGTACATGGAAGATCAGTTTAAGTACTGGGAAATAGAAGATTATACTCGCATTTCTGCTTATGATGGTAGAAATGACGATCTAAGTGATATTATAAAAGGAAAGTATCCTGATATGATGACATCGGGAGAAATCGGCTGCGTGACTTCCCATTTGAAAGCAATCAATCATTGGTATCATACCTCTGATAGTCCATATGCTATTATTATGGAGGATGATTGCGATATTAGCACGGCCCATTATTGGAATTTTACATGGGCAGATTTTATTGCTCGTGTTCCTTATTGTTGGGATGTAATTCAACTTGCTATTATTTGTACCGGAGATATTGTGGTTCCCATTCACACTAGATTTGTTAATGACTTTTCTACTGCTTGTTATGTGATTACAAGACATCATGCAGAAAAACTTATCAAATACCATATTCGTGGGGATAAGTATAAGCTAGACAATGGAGTTAAACCTCGTCCTGTTGCTGATGATTTGATCTATAATTCTGGGTGTACTTATGCCACACCAATTTTTCTTTATAAGATCGAACTCGGATCCTCGATTCACCCAGAACACATAGACATTTTTCATAAAAATAGTTATAATGGAATATTAAATTTTTGGCAGCAAATGGGAGCGAATTTTACCATAGATCAAATTACATCATTTGATCCATATCTTGGTCGGATTACCGAACCATCAAATCAAGCTACTTGACAAATTTTTGAAAGTAGTCTATACTAAATACTCAGTTAAGAATTCTGTTGTGATTCTTAACACTTTGTTCTATAGTACAAACAAAAACAATTTTATGAAATTTTTTCAACGACTGATTCTTGCACCTGTTGCTCTAGGAATGGTTACTCCTGTTGCTGCGGGTGCCAAAGACTTGAACATGGCAGCAGTCAGCCAATACTCTTCAGAACAGGTCACGAGTGTTACTCAATTCTCTGATGTACAACCAACTGACTGGGCATATCAGGCACTTTCGCAACTAGTAGAGCGTTATGGTTGCGTTGCTGGTTATCCTAACGGCACCTTCCGTGGTGGTAGTGCAATGACTCGATATGAAGCAGCAGCACTTCTGAATGCTTGCCTCGATCGTGTAACCGAAGTTACTGATGAACTGAAGCGCCTTCAAGCAGAATTCGCACAAGAACTTGCTGTTCTTCGTGGTCGTGTAGATAAACTGGAAGCACAGGTTACTATTCTTGAAGCGCAACAGTTCTCCACCACAACCAAACTGCGTGGTGAAGCAAACTTCGTGATCGGCGGTGTTGATGACTACCAGACCAAAACTGGCGACATCACTCGCACTGCATTCAACTATGATCTGCGTTTGAATCTGGATACTTCGTTTACTGGTGCTGACCTTCTACGCACTCGTCTGCGTTCTTCTAACTTCAGTGGTGATCCTTTTGGTTCCAGTTCATCAATTTTTAAGCTCGACAAGGCAGACAACACTACTAGTGAAGTTGGTAACAATGTAGTTATCGACCGTCTGTTCTATCAGTTCCCTGTATTTAACGGTAGCACTACCCTGACTGCTGGTGCTCTGGTTCGTAATACTGAGATTGCTTGGATTCCTACTGCTTACAAGTCAAACATTCTTGACTTCTTCCAAGTAGCAGGTGCTCCTGGCGTTTATAACAAGGCAACTGGTTCTGGTTTTGGTATCCAGTATGGTAAGAAAGGTCTTGTTGCTGGTGTAAACTATGTGGCACAGAATGGTGCCGATAGTTCTACTGGTGAGTTTGATAAGTCTGGTGCTCTTAATACTTTGGCACAAGTTGGTTACCGTGGTGATAACTGGGGTGCTGCATTCGGTTATCGTTATGGTACTGAAGGCACTCGCGTTCGCACCTACAACGGTCTGAACGGTGCTTCTGGTTCTCTGGTTCCTGGGCAAACCTCTAATGGTTATGCCATCAACGCATATTGGCAACCTACTCAATCTGGTTGGGTTCCCTCTATCTCTGGTGGTTATGGTTGGAATACTGTAAGTGGTACTGAAAGTGCTGCTACCAACAGTCAGTCCTGGTTTGCTGGTCTGACTTGGGATGATGTATTTATTAATGGTAACTCTGCTGGTGTTGCTATCGGTCAGGCACCTACTGGTGAGAACCTTGAGAAGGCAACGATGCTCGAAATCTTCTACAAGTACCAAGTGTCTGATAACATCAGCGTCACTCCTGCTATCATCTATGGTAGCGACAATCAGCGCCTTGCTGGCAACTCCTCTAACTGGGGTGGGGTCCTACAAACGACCTTTAAGTTCTGATAGACAGTTAGAAAACTGCAACAAGAGGGTCTTGACAGGCTCTCTTCTTTACTATATACTATTGTTGTAAATCTTTACAAAACACAATGACGGTAACAAAAAATGAGTTTGGGCAAATGAATATGTTTGCTAAAGAACCATCGATGTATATGACAAAAGAAGATCTTGATCGTTATGGTATCGAACCTTATGCCGAGAAGGCGGAGAAAATGAATGGACGCTGGGCTATGGTCGGTATTGTTGCTGGTGCTATTTCTTACGCTCTCACTGGCAATCTCTTCTTCGGCATCTTCTGACAATTGATTGACAATGGCACCAATTATCTTTACAATAACTAGTGTCGCCTTTCTCGTTCTATTGGCGCACTCTGTAAACAAACTATCTGAAACTTACTGATGACAACCTTTAACATTACTCTTCAAAACCCTGACGGCACTGAGAATGTAATTCAGTGTGCTGATGACCAATATATCCTAGAAGCTGCCGAAGAGGCAGGTCTGGAGATGCTTTATTCCTGTCGAGCTGGTGCCTGTAGTTCTTGCGCAGGTAAACTAGTTTCTGGTACCGTAGATAATGAGGAGCAATCATTCCTTGATGATGATCAGATTGCTGATGGGTTTATCCTGACTTGTGTAGCATATCCCACCAGCGATTGTGTGATTCTTACCGAACAGGAAGAAAATCTGTGAGCACTGCTGGTATGCTAGGGCAATTTGCAATTGCTCTTGAAACACTTGGATGGGATAAAGATGATAATATCTCAGTTGAAATTGGTGGAGTGGCAGTTACTGGAACTCCTACTAGCCCAGAGGCAAATCCAAAATGGGCAAAACCATTTGGAACAGTAACATATCAAAACGATGCTTTCATCGTTATTAAAAATAAATCAAGGAACCCAGTTGTTCCTTCACAACCAAATTCTGTACTTAAACAACAACACCCTTATCAAGGATAAAAACAATGACTAAAATTTTTACTGAAACTGCTGAGCGTTGGAATGGTCGTCTTGCGATGCTTGGATTTGTGATTGCAGTTGGAACATATCTTACTACCGGTCAAGTAATTCCTGGTGTATTCTGAGCACAAACCTTCATAAAATTTCAAACTCTGCCTCTAAATAAGTGGCAGAGTTTTTTTTGTTTATGTCAAGAAATCAAATAACAAAAGATGAAATTAAAGTCTTAATATTGAAGCAAAAACATAAACTTATATCTGAATCATATTATACTAGTGACCCAAAGGCATTAGCAAATAGGCACTTAAATGAGTTACTAGATAGATTAGAAGAATTTAGGTATTAAATATGAAAATCGATCTCCATAATTTTTTCAAATATTTTGATTCCAATAATCCCAAACATGTTGCTGCTGTAGAGGAGTTCGAAAAGGTGCTCGACAAGAAAGCACCAGAAGAAATGGAAGATTCTGCTAATTGGGTTAGAATCTATAGAACTCAACCCGAAAAACCAAAATCATCAGTTCTTGATGTTCCTTATTTTCCACAGACAGATAATTACAGAGATGCAAATAGAACCTGTAATTCATCTGCTTGTGCTATGGTATTAGAATATTTCAAACCTGGCACACTCAAGGGACCAAAAGGCGATGATGCCTATATTCAAAAGGTATTTTCACTTGGTGACTCAACAGATCATTTGGTTCAAACCAAAGTTCTGGCGTCTTATGGTATTAAGTCACACTTTAGTTACAGTTTATCTTTTGATGATCTTGATCTTGAGCTTGCCGCTGGGAGACCTGTTGTTATCGGGATTCTTCATAGGGGCTCTTTATCTGCACCTACTGGCGGGCACATGGTTGTAGTGGTTGGTAAGACTCCATCTGGTGATTATGTTGTAAATGATCCGTATGGATCTTTGAATGATGGATATACTGGATCTGTTTATAATGGTAAAGGTGCAATTTATAAAAGATCTGTTTTGGAAAAAAGATGGACTCCAGATGGTCCTAAATCTGGGTGGGGAAGAATATTCTCATGACTATAAAATTTATCGATGCTGCGGAAAACCATAAAGGTTTGCCGCATCAAAATGATGCCTGGGCATTTCTTCAGGCATCAGTACATAAAGAAATTTTAGATGAGTTTGCCAGAAGATATCGTAATCAAAAAATAGAACCAACTCTAGATGGTCTTCCAATTCCTGGAGTGAATTTAATTAAAGAATTTGAAGGATGTCATCTAAAAGCATATTATGATCCTCTTACTGGCGGACTTCCAATTACTATTGGATGGGGAAGTACTCGTAGAAAAGATGGAACTCGTTTTATGATTGGGAATAAAATTACTCAAGATGAAGCGGATGATCTTTTGTATTTTCAACTTCGTAGAGAGTTTCTTCCTGCACTGCAAAAAATACCTTACTGGAGTGAGATGAATGACAACCAAAGAGGGGCTTTACTTTCTTTTGCATATAATCTTGGTGCAGGTTTTTATGGTGGAACTAACTTCAATACTATTACAAAAGTCTTGAAGAATAAGGAATGGAATAAAGTTCCTGATGCCTTGTATCTTTATAGAAATCCTGGAAGTAATGTAGAGGCAGGATTAGCAAGAAGAAGAAAAGCAGAAGGTAAACTTTGGTCTTCATAATTTGTTACATCAGATAAATAGTATTATCGTCCAATACCCAATAAATGTCATCACCAACCTGTAACGACACAGATCATGTCGTCTTGTTACAGAAGCTGGATAGAATGATACTTGCTGCCGAAGAGTCCAAATATGACCTAGGATTTCGTAAAAGACTACAAGCATTTCGTAATCTTTTGGTAATCCACGCTGCTAGAACAAAAGACTTAGGTGAAGCGGCAACAACTTTAATCAATAGTCACAGAAAAAGAATACTTGCTTTTGGAATACCAATCACACTTGCTATTGGTATTCCATATTTTGCTTTAACAAAAACATCTTGGTTGATTCCAAACCCATTAATCTGTCAAGTATTTCCAACACAAAATAAATTACATCCAGGAACACTTGAAGTTTGCGTGAATGGCGTATCACATCCTTATCGCCCAGAAAATGGTGATGTTGAGTTAGATGTAACTTTCATGAAAACTCATTATGAACGAGTTCAAGCAGACATAGATTTCTGGGTTGCTGATGAGATTGCTAACAAACAAGTAGATTATACTGGAGAGTATAATATCGCACGAATACGCACTTATAATAAGAGTGGTATTCTTGTTGGTGATAGGGAAAGTGAAGTAAGTTCTTGGATTGATCCTTTAGTCCCAGAAGATATGAGAATACCTATGTGGAAGTGGATCTATGAAAATAGAGAATTATTCCATGTAGAAAGAAAACCTTTAGAAGAAAAGATATCAGGTTTCTTTAGTAGTTTAGGTGCTCTCTTCGCTACTCTTGGATCTGCAGGTATCACAATCTACAGATTTGTTAAGGCTGGTCTTTGATTTTCTGTTAGCAGCATCAACACCAAAGGTTGCCAAAGTAGAAGTAAAGACGGATGCTATGAAAGTAGCATCCATTTTTTTTAAATAATCCATGTAACCTAAGGTTAGTAAAGAAGCAGACCATCCTAAGATTACTAATCTAACTATTGTGAATGCACTGATGTTTTTCATATCAATCTTCGACTTTAGTTCTCAATGCAATCACTGTAGTTAAAATTGTCAAGAGTGTTTCATACCCTCTTCTTTCGGATTCTTTGCAGTCCAAAGGAGGGGGATTTTTTAGGTCTCCTTTTACATTAGCACTATTGATTGTACCTGGGACCATAAAATTGCAAGCAATGAAGTTGATTCCAACAAATCCAATTACAGCACAGCAGATTACAAAAATAAGTTTATTCAATAATGAACCGTGCTTTTTTCCTACCACGCTTGGCGGGTCTTCTGATGAATCGAATGATTTCTGGAAATTGTCTTTTTGGTTGAGGTCTTCTTCCTTCATTGAATACGCCTTCGTTGGTGATGAGTCTTATAACCAACAATCCAATAAGAAATAATCTTTTCATTCTTGCATGTAAGGTATGGCAATACCTTCCATCAACATTTTTTCGTTTATTGTAAATGTATCTTCTGTACGATGAAGAATACCAAGTATTCTTCCATATTTATCTTCTTTATGTGTTGTAATAGTCCATTCACCCTTTTTAGATAGTTGTTCTGTTAACCACGCTTTAGCTGTAAGTCCTTTTTCTTTTTCTTTTAAGTCTGTTGTTTTGCTTTCTGGTGCATTGACACCTTTAAGACGAACTCTATGTGAAATTGTCAATGAAAACCCCAAATCAATATCTAAATCAACAGTATCGCCATCAACTATCTTTGTGATTTTTTTGATTTTGTATTGATACATTTGATTCGTCGTTTGCCATCTTAAGTATGTAGTAAATTATCCATAAAGTTCCAGATAATCCAATACCTAACATAATAATAATGCTCCAAACTACCTCATCCATTTTTATCTGCCTTCTTGCTTATGTATCCAACTCTTAAGTTCTCTTAAGTATTGTCTCAACATATCTGCTTTTTCTAGATGCCAAATATCACCACTCTTGAAATATTCTTGAGTATGATTATCTATTGCTTTTAGGATATTATGAATAGGAGCATTCCAAGGTTCCCTTTTGGGAGTATTCCATTCTCTTGGCAAGGTGACACCTCACTTTTTCTTTCCGCCGTTTTTTGCTTTTTTAGCAGTCGCATTGCCTTGATTTTGTTTTGAAGCTCCTTTGTTGGATTTCTTGTTTGGCGACTTAGACATTTTAGTTGTCATATTTAGATATTTATAGTAGAATAAATATCTGTATAGGTATATTGTAATAATAGTGGCGCTTAAAAAACCTTCAGATTTTTTTGGAATAGAAAAAGTTTCAACCTTGAGTGAACAGGTAGAACAAATATCTCAAGATCATTGTAGCGATCTTGAGGAGAATATTTCGTTGTCTTTTTCTAATATTGACGGCGTATTTAAAAATATTCAAGAGCAATTATTAACATCTGGTAAAAATCAAATCGTCGAAGTAAAAGAGGATTTAGTAGAACTTTATAAAGTTGTTGGTGATCTCATTGAAAATGAAATTCCAAAATACAAGAAACAAGTAAATACTTCGGAACTTCGTGTTGAAACTAGGATTAGTAATTTAAAAAAGGAACTTTGCGAACATTTTGAGGATCAAGTTAAAGATACTAAAGAAAAAATAGAAGAGTTATATAAAGAAGTAATAACTGAAGAAGTTTTTAATGCCAGATCTTTTGTTAAGAGTCTGTATAATAGTGAAATACAGATTGCAGTAGAAAAGTATGTTTCTACTTACTCTAACGACATTGTATCTTTGAGAGAAGAAATATTCAAAGAAATTAAGAAGAAACCAAATGGTTTAGTTGCAATTGAAAATAAATTACAAGATCTTGCCTATAAATACAAAGTTTTATCTGAAAATCTGAATGATAAAAATACTAATGATCCTTTACTACAATCTCCTGTAACTTTTGAACAATTAAAAAATCATTATCAACTTCTTGTAGGAAGACTTCAAGAGCAACTTGCCTCTGTGGGGGGAGGCGGTGAAGTAAGATTGAAGTATCTTGATGATATTGTTGGCATTGCTACAAATGCAAGTGCTTATAATGGAAAGTTTCTCAAGTATAATCATTCACTTGAAAAATTTGAATTTGTTTCTATAACAGATCAAACAGGAATAGATCTAACGGATTTATCTGTTAGTGTTTCATCTCCTGGAATTTCAGATTTATCTTATGATAATACAACTGGAGTTTTTACTTATACTCCCCAAAGTTTAGTTGGATACGCTACTGAAGGTTATGTTGATAATGCTGTAGTTGGTCTAGCGTCTGAAGGTTATGTTGATAATGCTGTAGTTGGATTTATAACTTCTGGTTCTTTAGTTGGTTACGCTACTGAAGGTTATGTTGATAATCTAGTTGGATTTATAACTTCTGGTTCTTTAGTTGGTTACGCTACTGAAGGTTATGTTGATAATCTAGTTGCTATTTCTACATTCTCTGGAAATTATAACGACTTATCAAATAAACCTCTTATTCCTTCTATAGTTGGTCTAGCGTCTGAAGGTTATGTTGATAATGCTGTAGTTGGATTTATAACTTCTGGTTCTTTAGTTGGTCTAGCGTCTGAAGGTTATGTTGATAATGCTGTAGTTGGATTTATAACTTCTGGTTCTTTAGTTGGTCTAGCGTCTGAAGGTTATGTTGATAATGCTGTAGTTGGATTTATAACTTCTGG
>Ga0209972_10000034_pt1 | contig 127227 bp, 96 predicted proteins | sample NOAtaG_7_FD_187302 | JGI IMG/M metagenome (GOLD analysis project Ga0209972, IMG submission 187302) | Freshwater lake microbial communities from Lake Erie, under a cyanobacterial bloom - NOAA_Erie_Diel1S_2200h metaG (SPAdes) (version 2) | ecosystem: Environmental > Aquatic > Freshwater > Lake ... | reverse complement strand
GGGTGATGCGCCAACGGGTGATGCGCCAACGGGTGATGCGCCAACGGGTGATGCGCCGGACGAACCGGCAATTGGCATTCGCGGGGTGATGCGATGGTCGTCATGAAGAAGGTGCTGTTCTTCGCCGGCATAGCGGCCGCCGCGGGCATCGTGCTGGCGTGGGGGCGGGTTTACTGGGGGCGTCGGGTCAACAGTTGGGCGACCGGGAAGGGGCTGCATCTCGTCAGCTTCCGCGGCGCGGCGGCGTTCGAGGGACCCGGCGGGGCCCTCAGGAGCAATCGCCAAGCCGCCTTTCGTGTCACCGTGCGCGACGCGCACGGCAGGGTCCGCTCGGGCTGGCTCCTTTTCGGCAGGTCGTGGAACCCGTTCTCACCGCCGGACGAACTGGTGGACGAGCAATGGGACTGATGGGGTGGCACCCGCAGTACGGCGTGGACCACACGGTGCCGACAGCGCCGTTGGCGGGGCCGCGTTGATCGAGCCAGCACCGTCCGGATCAGGTGCCCCCGCTCGCCTTCAAGTCCCGAGTGGACGCGTGGCTCGTGGTCGTGCTGCTCGCGCCGCTCGGCGCGCTGTCGTGGCAGGTCCTGCGTGAGACGTCGCGACGCCCCTCCGCCGAGAACTGGATAGTTGCCGCCGTGGCGGCGTCGGTCATCGGCCTCGTGACATGGCTGTTCGCCGCGACGGACTACACGATCACCGGGCCCGACCTCACCATTCGATCCGGGCCATTCCGGTCCACGATCCCCATCGCGTCCATCCGGCGCATCCGGGCGTCGCGCACCCTGCTCGCCGGACCGGCGCTGTCGCTGCGCCGGCTCGAACTCGATCACGGGACGTACGACGTGGCGATCGTCTCGCCGAAGGACCGCGACGGCTTCGTCGCGGCGCTCGTCGCGCGCAATCCGGCGATCGACGTCCGGGACGCCTGACCGCGACGGCCGTCCGACTTCGGGACACCGGTTCGGCAGGATCGCAACGCCGCGTGCCGTTGGTTCGACCGTTCGTTCAACGAACGCCGCGCACCGCACGTCCTTCCGGCGCCACTGGTTCAGGCGACCGACCGCTCGTGCAATCGCGCTTGCCTTCGTGTCCGGGCCCCGAGATCCTCCCGCCGCCGCCAGATGGCTGGACGGCCAAATCCCAGAACCCTGAGGTCTCGAACATGTTCACGCGTAGCATTACCCGATCGGTCTTCCTGCTGCTCACGAGCCTGCTGCCCGCCGCCGTCCACGGCCAGGCGGACTCCAAGGGCTTCTACGTCACCGGGTACGGGCAGTTCAGCCGCATTAGCGCCACGACCTTCACCGAGTCCGGCGCGCAGGGTGCCGGAGCCGGCCTGCGCGCCGAATTCGGCCGCGGCCTGGGGGGCGGTGGCGACGTCGGCTATCGCTTCGGCAATGGCTGGGCGGCGGAGATCGAGTGGAACTACCGCACCCATTCGCTCACGTCCCTCCAGCGCGGCGGGACCACGCTGACGCGGACGGGGGACTACGCGTCGAACATCCTCCTGATCAACGGCCTTCGTCGCTTCGCCTCGAGCAGCAAGTGGACGCCCTACGTGGGCGCCGGCGTCGGTTTCGTCCTCGAGATCGACCTCGACCTCCGGGCGGGTGCCGGCGGCAGCTCGCGCGCCTACTCGTCCAGCGGCCGGGTGGCGCCGCAGCTGATCGGCGGAGTCGAGTACGCGCTCACCCGCCACTGGCGCCTGATCACCGATGCACGCTGGCTGGGCGTCGGCGCCGTACGGGCCGACAACGCGACCGGGAACGCCGGTGGCAACGTCAGGTCACCCGCCTACAACCCGCTTTCGATTCAGGCTGGCATCCGCTACGGCTTCTGACGCCGCCGACGCGATGTACCGGGCGCCGTCGCCGAAGCGCGCGAGGACCTCGGCGCGACGGCGGCGGCTGACCGGCACGCGGCGACCGTCGCTCATCATGCATGTTGCCCCACTGGAGGTTCGCCTGACGCTGACGACATGCCTGGCAGCCACCCACCACGAGCGGTGCACGCGCAAACCGACGCCCGCATCCTCGGCCTCGACGTCGGCAAGGGCACCGAGGATCAAGGCGCAGCCGCGAGGGGTCCACACCCGCAGGTACTGCAGCTCGGAGGCGACGGCGATCACGTCGCGACCGATTTCCCTGGGGAGTCGTTCACGCCAGCCCGAGCGCAGCAGGGTCACCGACATCGCGGTGCCGATGGGCGTGGGCCCCGAGCCCTCGACCGCCGGGACCGTGGCAGCGGTGCCGGCCGCTTCGGCGCCGATGTCGGATGCCCGCGGGAATGCCACGGCGGGTGCGGATCGCTGCAATAGCGGGGGCACGAGCCAGTGCAGTCGAGGCAGGCAGATCATCGCCCACGATGCCGAGACCGGTCCGACGATGTCGCCGAACTCGCGCAGGAGCATGCCGCCGATCGCGACCCCTCCGCGGTCGGGGGCGTCCGTATCGGGGAGAGCGGGATATCCCAACCATTGCTGCATGACCCCCTCACCGATCAGCCAGTAGAGCGGGGTCAGCAGCGCAGCGCCGATCAGGCCCGACACTCCGACCAGCGCCCAGGTCGGAACGCGACTCGCTCCCAACACGCGAGTGAGGACGTACAGCACCGACTGCAGCACGCAGAGTCCGGCACCGATCTCGGCGCTCCAGAATGCAAGCCGGGCCGCAGGAGGTGCGGCGAAGCCCACGTCTGGCTCCAGCGCCATGACCAGCGCGAGCAGCGCCACCCCCGCCACGGCCAGGTATCGCAGAATTCCGTCGGCATGCGAGCCAGCCACCGCCGTGGTGCGCGCATCGGACCCCGGGGGCGATGGGGGCGTCACGTCGCGGCCCCCGTACGACGGCGCGCCGGGCATGGGGCGAAGCGCAGACCGCGCGCCGTTCCGCGTACGGTTCGACGCGTGCCGACACCAGTGGTGCGATCCGTCGTGCGCAGTGCGCGCCCGTCGGACTGCTGCGGTCGTGACGCGTGGTGAAGGGTTGGCTGGCGGGAGGTCGCCGTGTCAGGTACGGTCAATCCAGAGAGCATCGAGTCGTCATCGCAGTGGTCGGGCATGTAACGTTTCGACCCGCCCGGAGGATCCAATCGCGGGCAATCTCCGGCACCCGTGCGGCACCGCGGCCGATGCCGCGAGGGCGACGTCGCCGGCGCGCAGGGTCGCGTGCTGTGGGTGATGGGCACGTCGTCCGGGCCTCGGCGCAGGGGGCCAATCGGAGGTCGCCGCAGGACTTGCGGCCGCCCGTCCAGCTCGGCCAGATATGGAGACCGCCTCAGCCCCCGCATCCGAGAACGGAGCATCCCGTGAAGCACCTCGTGTCCGCCATGCTCGTCGTCGTGGGCGTCATCCACCTGCTACCGCTTGCGGGTGTGCTGGGCGCCACGCGCCTGACGGCCCTCTACGGCGTCCCGTTCGACGAGCCGAATCTGGCGATCCTCATGCGGCATCGCGCGGTCCTCTTCGGCCTGCTCGGCGCGTTTTGCCTGGTCGCGGCCTTCCGGTCTGCCTGGCAACCCACTGCGCTGGTCGCCGGATTTGCCAGCGTAGCGTCTTTCCTCTACCTGGCCTGGTCGGTCGGCGGGTACAACCCCCAGATCGGCCGCGTCGTCACCGCCGACGTCATCGCGCTCGTGTGCCTCGTCATTGGCGCGGCGGCGTATGCGCGGGTGACGCACCGGGGCTGAGGGAGGGCGGAACGAGACGCACCGCGGTCGCGACGCACGCGCCATGCGGGGCCGTCGCGCCACCTCGCGCCGGGTTCGAGACCCTGCAGCGGGTCCGTGTACACGATCCGTGGTTCCGTGTCTCTCGCGCGGACGAGGTGCGTCAAGTCCCCGGGCCGGAGCGGCGCGCGCGGAACCGCGAGGCGGGTCTCGACCCACGGCCCCTCGCTCACGCCCGGGCCACCGATGCTAGCTTCGGTCGTGTGAGCGCCGCTGCCCGCCCCGAGACGCCGCCATCCGGCCGCGCCACGTCCGACGACAGCGCTTGTCCCGCACGGACGATCACGCGCCGACTCGCCGTGTTCGTGCTCGCGCTGGCCGCGACGGCCTGCGCCCCCGCCGGCCCGCCCGGGATCACGATCGTCAACGTCCGCGTCATCGACGGCACCGGCGCGCCTGCGACCCCAGGCGCGGTCCGTCTCATCGGCGACACGGTCGTCGCCGTCGGCGCCGACGTCACCCCGGCGCGGGGGGACTCGATCGTCGATGGCGGCGGGCTCGTGCTCGCTCCCGGATTCATTGATACGCATTCGCATCACGCCTCGGGGCTCGGCGAATCCCCGGATGCACGCGCCGCCGCCAGCCAGGGGATCACGACCGTCGTCGGCGGGCAGGACGGCAGCCATCCGATGCCGCTGGCCAAGACGCTCGCGGCCCTCGAGCGATCGGGGACGGTCCTCAACGCGGCCTTCTACGCCGGTCACGGCACCATCCGCGACTCGGTCCTCGGCCGCGACTTCCGCCGCCGCGCGACCGCCGCCGAGGTCGAGGCGATGGGCCGCCTGCTGCGGCAGGAGCTCGACGCCGGCGCGCTTGGACTTTCGACGGGTCTCGAATACGACCCCGGGATCTACTCCGACCGCGCCGAGGTGCTCGCGCTCGCGAAGGTCGCCGCCGCCGCAGGGACGCGCTACATCAGCCACATCCGCAGCGAGGACCGCTGGTTCTGGGACGCCGTGGACGAGGTGCTGGCGATCGGTCGCGAAGCGAAGCTGCCGGTGCAGATCGGGCACGTGAAGCTCGCGATGATCCCGCTGTGGGGGCAGGCCGACTCGCTCCTGCGCGTGCTCGACCGCGCGCGCGCCGAGGGCATCGACGTCACGGCCGACGTGTACCCGTATCCGTACTGGCAGTCCACGCTGACGGTGCTGTTCCCCAAGCGCGACTTCGGGAACCAGGGCGAAGCGGAGCACGTCCTGCGCGACATCGCACGGCCCGAGGGGCTGCTGCTGGGCGACTACCTCCCCGAGCCGTCGTATGCGGGACGCACCGTCGCCGAGGTCGCGGCGATGCGGAAGGAACCGCCGGCCGTCACGCTCATGACCCTCATTCGCGACGCGCAGCGGATGCGCGCCGAGCGCGAGCGCACGGGGAAGACGGAGGGACGCGTCGAGAGCGTCGTCGCGACGTCCATGGACGAGGGCGACATTGCGCGGCTGCTGGCGTGGCCGCATGCGAACGTATGCTCCGACGGAGCGCTCGACGGCGCGCATCCGCGCGGGTACGGCGCCTTCCCGCGAGTGCTGGCGCGCTACGTGCGGGAGCGACGGGTGCTGCCGCTGGAGGAGGCGATCCGCAAGATGACGAGCCTGGCCGCGGCGCACGTGGGGATCCCGCAGCGCGGGACGATCGCCCCGGGGCGCTTCGCGGATCTGGTGTTGTTCGACCCCGCGACCGTCGCGGACGAGGCGACGACGCAGGACCCGCATCGCATATCAACCGGCATCGCGCGCGTGTGGGTGAACGGGCGCGAGGTCTGGCGCGACGGCGCGCCGACCGGAGCGCGGCCCGGCCGGGTCATCCGCCGCCCCGGGACGCCGGCAGACGGGGGCTGACCCCTCTCGCCATCGAGAGCGCTTGCGCACCCTGCGCAACGGACCGAGCATCACGGAGCGTCATCAGGCCGCAGGCGCCATGGCCGATCGACGACGGTCGTCCTGGGCTCACCCGCGCTCCCATCGTGCAGAAGGGCCGACCGCTCTGCGGCTTCCTCGTGGTGGAGCGGCACCCGAGCGACGCGCGGCGATCGTTCTCCGAACCGGTCGCCACGATGGCGCGATCAGGTAACCGTATCGCTTTCCGCTCCGCTATCGTGGTGCCGCCGACAGGACGTCCGGCCACCGGGGCGGCGAATCACGGGCCGCACTGATTGAGCCCCGTGTTCGAGGAGAACGTGTTGCCGAGCCCCGCCGCGGTGAAGTCGGTCGCCCAGGTGCCCGTGAAGGCGTTGCGCCGGATGCCGCACCCGCCGGACGATCGAATGATCGAGTTCCGTACGGTCTGGCCGATGTCGCGAGTGAAATCGATGTTCGGGAACCCGGAGCGTCCGCCGAACTCGACGGTGGTGAAGTCGAGCGAACTGCCCGTGCTGGCGTTGGTGCGGAAGAAGATCCCGAACCAGTGGCCGGCGGCAGGCGTGGTAGCGTCGGCGGTGAAGACGACCCGGTTCGACGAAGTGCCGAGGGCCACGAGCGCCCCGGTCGCGGTGCCGGCGCTCGCCCCGACGTAGAACGAGACGCTCGCACCGAAGCGCAGCGACGTGCCGGCGGGGAGGGTGAGCACCGGGGCACCCGTCCCTTCAATGAAGACGTCGCCGTTGATGGCGTAGGGGATACCGAGGTTCGGCCAGGTCTGCGAGACGGAGAGCGTCCCGCCCGTGAGCTGGACGACGTTCCGCGCATTGTTGGTGAACGTCCCCCCGGCCGGCAGCGCACCGGCGACGTTGGGATGGGCGACGATGGGGGGCTGGGCGGCGTCGCTGACGCTGAGCACCGTGGACGCGGCGCTGAGGCGCGAGGTCCCCGCGATCTCGACCCCGGTGTGGGCGGACTGGGCCACGGTGACGTTGTTGAGCGTGATGCCCGCCTGCGCCGACGCGACGTCGAGGCAGGGGAAGGTCCCCTGCCCGCAATGCCGGATCTCGGTGTGCGTCAGCGACGTGGCGGGGGAGGCGTTGGCGCGCAGGTACACGCCGTACCAATGACCGGCCGCGGGGGTCGCCGCGTCGGCGACGAAGGTGACCTTCTGCGACGCGGTGCCGTTGGTAACGAGGGCGCCGGAGGCGGTGCCACCGCCCGAGCCGACGTAGAACGACCGGCCCGACCCGAACCGGAGTGCGGTTCCGGCGGGGATGGTGAGGATCGCCGGCGTGCCGGCGCTCTCGACGAAGATGTCGCCGTTGACGGCGTAGGGGATGCCGAGGTTGGGCCAAGTCTGCGAGAGGGCGACCGTCCCGCCCGTGAGCTGGACGACGTTCCTCGCATTGTTGGTGAACGTCCCCCCGGCCGGCAGCGCACCGGCGACGTTGGGATGGGCGACGATGGGGGGCTGGGCGGCGTCGCTGACGCTGAGCACCGTGGACGCGGCGTTGAGGCGCGAGGTCCCCGCGATCTCGACCCCGGTGTGGGCGGACTGGGCCACGGTGACGTTGTTGAGCGTGATGCCCGCCTGCGCCGACGCGACGTCGAGGCAGGGGAAGGTCCCCTGCCCGCAATGCCGGATCTCGGTGTGCGTCAGCGACGTGGCGGGGGAGGCGTTGGCGCGCAGGTACACGCCGTACCAATGACCGGCCGCGGGGGTCGCCGCGTCGGCGACGAAGGTGACCTTTTGCGACGCGGTACCGTTGGTGACGAGGGCGCCGGAGGCGGTGCCGCCGCTCGACCCGACGTAGAAGGAGCGACCCGTGCCGAACCGCAGGGCCGTGCCGGCCGGCAGGGTCAGCACGGGACTCGCGGTTCCCTCGACGAACACGTCGCCGGTCACCGCGTAGGGGATGCCGAGGTTCGGCCACGTCTGCGTGACCGCGACCGTCCCGCCCGTGAGCTGGACGACGTTCCTCGCATTGCTGGTGAACGTCCCCCCGGTCGGGATGCTGCCGGCGACGGCCGGGTGGGCGATGACCGGGGCCAGGGCGGCGTTGGATACGCTGAGGGCGGTGGAGGTCGTGCTCAGGCGCGAAGTGGAGCTCAATTCGACGCCGACGCCGGCGGTCTGGTCGATCGCCACGTTCGCGAGCGTGATGCCGGCCTGCCCCGTGAAGAACTCGATGCAGGACGCCCCCGAGCGCCCGCAGTGGGCGATGTTCACGTGCGTCAGTGACGAGCTGGACCCGGCGCCTTCGCGGAAGTTGATTCCGAACCAGTGGCCGGCAGCGGGGGTGGCGGCGTCGGCGACGAAGGTGACCTTCTGCGTCGCGGTGCCGGCAGCAACGAGCGCGCCGCCGCTCGAGGCGCCGCCGACGTTGATCTCGGCGCTTGTGCCGAGGCGGACGACCGCGCCCGCCTCGATCGTGAGGGTCGGCGACCCGGAGCCGGCGATGGTGAGCAGCCCCGTCACCACGTGTGGGCTGTTCGCCAGCGTCCACGTCTCGTTGGCCGTGATGGTGCGGCCGCTGTGCAGCGAGCCGCTGATGGTGAGCGCGAACGTCCCCGACACGCCCCCCGAGCGCGCCGTGATGGTAACAGAGCCGGCACGCCGAGCCGTCACCGTGCCGCTCGACGTCACCGTGGCCGCCGTCGTGTCGCTCGACGACCAAGCGAGCGTGCCCGTCGGGAAGCTCGCCCCCTGCTGGTCCTTGCCGGAGGCGGAGAGGGACGAGGTCTCGTTCACCCGCAACGAGTTCGTCCCCGTGACCTCGATCGTGGTGAGGGCGGGAGTGGCGGGCGCCGTGGCCGAGTCGCTGCAGGCGGCGAGGCCGAGGAGCAGCGGCGCGATCGCAAGACGGGAGATCGACGAAAGACGGGGCATGGCGAGGGAAGTAAAGAGGGGGACGTGACGGCGGGCCGGGGACGACCCGGGCTGACGGCGTGCCCATCATACAACTGACCCGCGCCACCGCGCGGTGATTCGCATCACCGTCGGTGCTCGTTCGAAGGGTGACCTGGGCGAAAGCAGCCCCCCGATTCCCGGACGCGGGCCATCACGTCCGTGGCAGCCGCGCGGGAACCTCGCCGTGGACGCCCCCGCGGCTTGCCCGCAGGCTAGGCCCCCGAGGGTCGGGCGTACACCGTCCGCCCCCGCTTGATCGTCTCCATCACCGTGATGTCCTTGATCGCCATCGGGGCGACCGTCAGCGGATTCCGGTCGAGGATGACGAGGTCGGCCAGCTTGCCCGCCTCGATCGTCCCCTTCGACGCTTCCTCGAAGTACTCGTACGCCCCGTTCGTCGTCAGCGCGCGCAGTCCCTGATAGGGGGTGACCCGCTCGTCCGCCCCCAGCAGCACCCCCGAGCGCGAGACGCGGTTCACCGACGTCCACAGCAGGAAGAGCGGGTCGATCGGCGTGACCGGCTCGTCGGTGTGGTTCGTCGCGCGGATCCCCGCGGCGAGGGCGCTGCCGAGCGGACTCAGGTAGTCGGCACGCGCCCTCCCGAGGTTGGCGGCATGCACGTCGCCCCAGAAGTACACGTGGTTCGTGAAGAACGACGGCAGCAGCCCGTCCTTGCGGTACGCCAGCAACTGGTCGGGGCGCATGACCTGCGAATGAATGACGATGGTCCGCCGGTCCGCGGAGTCGCCGAGCACCGCCCGCGCCTTGCGATGCGCCGCGATCGCCATGTCCACCGCCCCGTCACCGTTGGCGTGCGCGAAGACCTGCACACCGAGTCGGTAGGCGCGCAGGAACAGCGAGTCGGTCTCGGCCTGCGTGAGACTCGGCAGCCCGCGGCAGTCGCGCGCACACCCCGGGACCGGCGTGCGGTACGGCTTCGTGAGGAAGGCGGTCTTCCCCTGGGGAGAGCCGTCGAGCACGAGCTTGATGCCCGCGATCTTGAGGCCATCCGCGTAGCGACCGAACGGGATGCTGTCGTTGCCGAGGATGCGGTCGGCCATGGTGGAGGACAGCGCCGCGACGAGGTCGATCTCGTACGCCCCGGCCGCCGCCGCGCGGCGCAAGAGCCCGAGCTTCTCGGGCATCACCACGTGCTCGGCCGCCGTCGTCACGCCGAACGACGCGTGGTGCGCGACCGCCCGCCGGACGAGGTCGAGTTCCGCCTCCGGGGGTTTCGGGGCCATGACGTACTTCACGAACGGCAACCCCGCGGTCTCCTGCACCAGCCCCTCGGGGATTCGCGTGCCGGGACGCCGCACGATCGTGCCGCCCGGCGGGTCGGGGGTCGCCTCGGTCACGCCAGCGCGCGCGAGGGCGGCCGAGTTGGCGACGAGCATGTGCCCGGACGCATGCAGCAGCACCACCGGCGTCGTCGGGAAGGCCCCGTCGAGGTCCGCCGCCGTGGGGTGCCGCTTCTCCCTGAGCTGGTCGGCGTCGTAGCCGGCACCGACGAGCCACGACGTGTCGCCGGCGGGGCGCGCCTTGGCGAGCGCCTGCAGGGCGGCGACGACGTCGGGGATGGACGCGACCGTGCCGACCGGAGGCGGGTTCAGGTTCGCCTGTGCGAGCCCGTCGGCGTAGTTGAAAAGGTGGCTGTGCGCGTCAATGAACCCCGGGAGCATCGTGCGCCCCTGCAGGTCCACGACGGTCGCGGACGCCCCGGCGGCCGCATCCACCTCGGCCCGCGTCCCCGCGACGAGGATCCTCCCGTCGCGCACCGCGACCGCTTACGACGCGGAATCACCTGCCATCGTCAGGATGGAGCCGTTCGCGTACACCGTGGTCACCGTGGCCGGGGGCCGAGGGGCGCACGCGGCGAGCAGCGAGACGGCGAGGACCAGCGGACGACCGACAGCCCGCATCGGCGTCGGCAGCAGGTGGACGGAGGGCATCGGTCGGACGGGTGGGGGCGTCAGCCGCAGGGGCCGCGGTCGCGGCGTGGCGGCGCATGGAAGGTTACGCCATGGCGCGGCGGGCGCGAGGCGCCGCCGGCCCCCCTGCCACCCTCTCCCTTGCCGCCACATTGCTTTGGCACCAAACTACTGATAGTTTGGGACCTAACCATATTCCGGGGATGCGATGGCGACACGTCGGCAGGCACTCACGCTCATCGGGGGCGGGATCGTCGTCGCGGCCGGCGTGCCGGGGTGCGTCCTCCGCGGACCGGCGCGTCGCGCGCGTGAACCGTGGGCCCGGGCGGGGAGTTACCCGGACGTCCGTCGGCGGGCGCTGTCGTACGCGCTGCTGGCCCCGAACCCGCACAACCGCCAGCCGTGGCGCGTGCGGCTCGAGGGCGAGGACGCCCTCACCCTCTTCTGCGACCTGCAGCGGCGGCTGCCGGTGACCGATCCCCGCGACCGCCAGATCACGATGGGCTGCGGTGCGTTCCTCGAGTTGCTGGCGATCGCCGCCGCTCAGGAGGGATACCGCGCCGAGATCGTCCCCTTCCCCGCCGGCGAGGACATGGCGACGCTCGACGCGCGGCCGGTCGCGCGCGTGACCTTCGTGGCCGGCGGAGCGGGCCCGGATCCCCTGTTCGCGCACATTACCTCGCGGCACACCAACCGGCTCGTGTACGAGGCGCGCGCGGTGCCGGCGGACGTGCTCGCGCGGCTCGCGGATGGAGGCCGGGCCTTCGGCGTCTCGGCGACGACGATCGGGGAATCGCCACTCGCCGAGGCGCTGCGGGACCTGACGTGGCGCGCCAACGAACGGGAGATGCGGACCCGGGCCGCGATGCAGGAATCCATCGACCTGATGCGAATCGGCGCCCGCGAGGTGGATGCCAATCCCGACGGCATTGTCCTCGAGGGGACGATGATCGAGGTCGGTCGCCTGTTCGGCATCCTCTCGCGCGAGGCGCTCGCCGACACGTCTTCGAGCGCCTTCCATCAGGGACTCGACCAGTATCGCGAGAAGGCGCGCTCTGCGCGGGCCTTCGGGTGGCTCGTCAACGACAACGCCTCGCGCGCCGACCAGCTCGCCGCCGGCCGCGCCTACGCACGGTTCCACCTCACCGCGACGGCGCTCGGGCTGGCGGTGCAGCCGTGGAGCCAGGCGTTGCAGGAGTACCGGGAAATGGCGGACCTGCATGCCGAGGCGCAGCAGTTGCTCGGTGACGGCCGATGCGTGCAGATGCTCGTGCGCGTCGGCTATGCCCCGCCGGTGATCGCCGCGCCGCGCCGCGGATTGGAAGCGCTCCTTGGCTGAGTTCGCGGCGCCCGAACGGGACGCCGACCCGTTCCTGCTGTTCGCCGTGCTGAACGAGATCGGCATCGTCCACCAGCTCGCGAGCACCGAGTTCGCGCACGTGCTGCCGCACGGACTCACGACGGCACAGTTCGCGGTCCTCAACCACTGCGTGCGCACGACCGACGGGAAGACGCCGGGCGACCTCGCGCGCATCCTCCAGGTCACGCGCGGCACCATGACCGGCACCCTCGCCCGCCTCGAGGCGAAGGGCTTCGTGCGCATCACCCGCGATGAGGCCGACGGCCGCTCGAAGCGCGTGTTCCTGACGGCGAAGGGCCGCGCGACGCGCGAAGCGTCCATCGCCGCAGCGGTACCGCTGCTGCGGACCCTCGGCGCCGAGTTTCCCCCCGAGGCGGCGAAGCGCCTGCTGCCGGAAATCCTCGCGCTGCGGGCGGCCCTCGACCGCCGCCGCGGCGGCGGGGCACCGGATCCGACCGTGCCCTTCGCGTGACGCGGGACGCCGGCACCGGGGAAGGAACGCGGACGCCCGACACGACCGCGATTGCGCGTCGCCGGCGTCGCCCGTAAGTCTCGGATGGCGCCGGGCGTTCGGCTGTGGCGCCCGCCTCCTGCCGTCACCGATGAAGTTCGTCCCGCCCGTGACCCACCTGCGCCCGGTGACACTCGGTGCACTTGTACTGTCGGCGCTGCTGTCTGCCCCCGTCGGGGCGCAGCGCCCGGGCGTCGCCGAGGCCTGTCCCGCCGGCAAGGTCGCGCTCGTCCTGCCCGGCGGCGGCGTCCGCGGCATGGCGCACATCGGCGTGATCCGCGCGCTCGACTCGCTCGGCGTCGTGCCCGACCTCGTCGTCGGCACGTCCATGGGCTCGATCATCGGGGCGCTCTACGCGAGCGGGTACACCGGCGCCGAGATCGAAGCGCTGACCTTGCGCTTCAACGTCGGGGACTTCGTGGGCCGCTACGTGCCGCAGTATCCGTCGCGCGTCGCCCCCTCGACGCCGCTGCTGGTGTGGGAGGATGGCGCGGACGGACTCTCGCTGCAGACGAGCGCCGCGCAGGAGGGCCGCATCAACACCCTCATGTCGGCCCTCATGCTGCGCGGCAACGTGCTCGCGCGGGGCGACTTCGACCGGCTCCCGATCCCCTACCGGGCGGTGGCGGCCGACCTGGCGACGGGCCGCAAGGTGGTGATCGGGAGCGGTGACCTGGCGCTGGCCGTGCGTGCGAGCTTCGCGATCCCCCTCGTCTTCGCCCCGGTGCCGCGCGAGGGGCGGCTGCTTGTGGACGGCGGGGTGGCCGAGAATGTCCCGGTGGAGACGGCACGCCAGCTGGGCGCGACGCGCGTCATCGTGTCGCAGCTCGCCGACACCGCGACAGCGCACGGTCCCGTTGCGACGACCGGGGCGGTCGCCGCGCGGCTCGTGGCCTTCCTCTTCGGCAGCAACGCCCCGCGTCTGCGCGACGGCGACGTCGAGCTCCGGTCGAACGTGTCGGGCGTGGACCATCTGGATTTCTCGGCGGCCACGGTGCGGGCCACGGTGCAGCGGGGCGAGGCCGCGGCGCGGGCACTCGACGCGAGCGCCGCCTGCCTCCCCCGCGGGCGGCGGCGCCGCGTGGCGGTCCCGCCGGTGACCGCGGCGCTGCTCGACCCGGCGACCGACGCCACCGCGCAGGCGGTGGTGCGGGGTGCGCTGGCCCGGTACGCGGACGTCTCGGACGGCGACGCCCCGCCACTCGGGCGGGTGGTGCGCCGGATTCCGCTCGACAGCATCCAGGGAAGCATCGCGAAGCTCGGCGAGGCGGAGCTCATCCGGACGCTCTGGCTGAATCCCCATCCCCTCGGCGACTCGGTGCAGTTCGCCCCGGCGTTGGGGCTCGCCCCCCGCCGCGCGATGGCGGTGGGGGCCGTGTTCGACAACGACTATGGCGGACGCTTCTGGCTGGGGGCGTTGAACCGTCGCCTGTTCGGCACGGGAATCGAAGGGCGCGGGCTGCTCGCGTTGGGCGAGTTCCGGCAGGAGGCGCAACTGGCGGCGCGGCGGTCGTACCGCGACGCAGGCTACGGGGTATCGCCGCTCGTCTCGTTGACGGTCGCGCGCGAGGACGTTCGGCTGGTCGGCGCGGCGTCGAACGCCGAACTCTCGCGAACAGTCTGGCCGCACGTGACGGAAGCCGTGCTGCGCGTCACTGCCGACGCCCCGCTGACGGCGCGATGGACCGCCCGGGCCGGTGCGATCGTCCGCGGCTACGACGAACGGCTCGGCGGCGCCGGTACGGTGGCGTCCTTCGGCTCGCGGGCCCGCACCGCTGCGGGAGCGATGCTGCTCGTGCGCTGGAGCGGCGGCGAGTCGGCGGGGGCGTTCGAGTCGCAGGCCGAGGTCACCTCGCGCTACGCGCTGGCCAACGTCACCGCGCGGACGGTGCACGCGATCGGACGACTGACGCTGCAGCCGGCCGTGCGCGCCGCGTGGGCCGATGCCGGCACCCCGGCACACCTGCGCCCTTCACTCGGTGACAAGGAGGGCTTCGCCGGCATGCGCATCAACGCCGGCCTCGGGGGCCGCGAGGCGGTGGCGAGCGTGGACGCCGGGTACGCGCTGTTCGGTCCGCTGCGGCTGCAGGTGACCGGGATGGCGGGTCAGGCGTGGAGCGTGCAGGGCCAACGCCTCTTCGCCGCGGACGTCGTGCTGGGGGCGCGCACGGGCGCCGGGGTGGACACACCCATCGGGCCGGTGCGTATCCAGTGGGGGCGCAATTCCCTGCGGCAGGACGTGTGGTTCGTCCGGATCGGGCGCTGGTTCTGAAGCGGGTGGCGAGCCGCGCCGGGCGTGGCGCGAAGCGCCACTGCGCATGATGGGTGGTGCACGCGGGTGAATGCCCGCAGCGCCGGCCGTCGCCGTGGCGTCCCGGCCCTCAGCGCGGCAGCCGGCGCTGCACGTCGGCAAGCCAGTCGAGCGTCACGGTGAGGTCTGCCGTGCCGCCCGCGGAGCGCGCCATCAGGAACCGCCGCCCATCCGGCGCGACGTCGTAGTTCGCGTGGATGGCGCCGGGCGCGATGTCGGCGGCGAACAGGCGCTGCCGCGCCGTGACGCGCAGGCCACCGTCGGTCGCCAGCGTCGTCACCGTGAGGTCGTTGCCGGACATGTAGTACAGGTGCCGCCCATCGCGGCCCCACACCGGCTCGGTGCCGCCCCCGGACGATACCTGCGTTCGCCCCCCGGGGCCCGGGAAGGGCCGGACGAAGACCTCGTTCTCCGCCGACTCGTTCGAGACGTACGCCAGCCAGCGGCCGTCGGGGGAGAACCGCGGCATGAGCTCGTCGTTGTCCGTCACCTCGAAGGGCCGTGGCGTGGTGTCTCCCGTCATCGCCCGGTACCAGATGTCGCGCCCGGTCTTCTGCCCCAGTGTCCGGTACACCAGCCAGCGCCCGTCCGGCGACAGCATGCCTTCGGCCACCCGGGCCGCCGGATCGCGCTGCAGCAGCGACGGCGGGCTGCTGCGGTCGAACGGCTGCCACCAGAGGTCCTCGGTCGCGCCGAGGCGCCGGAACAGGACGCGCGAACCGTCGGGACTCCACTCGGGCCGATCGGCGAAGAAGTCCCCGGTGAGGCGCGTGGTGGTGCCGGACGCGATGTCCACGACGCTCACCACGTTGGGATTCAGCCCCGGCGTGGCCCCATCCGTCGAGAGCGTGGTGACCGCGATCCGCCGGCCGTCGGGGGAAAAGCGCGGATACATCGCCCCCGTCGGCCCGCTGGCCGTATCCGTGACCGGCGCGCCGACGCCATGCTCGTCCACGTACTCGAGCCGCGTGTTCCATGTGCCGCGGAAGGAGACCAGCGTCCCGTCGTCGGAGAGCGTCGGGATCGACCCCGCGGTCACGTGGTCGTCGAGGGAAACCGGGATCCCGATCGTGGCGCGCTTCGCGTCGAGACGCACGGCCATCAGCGCGCCGTCGGCGGAGACATAGACGACCACGCCGTCGATCATCCCGACCACGCGGAGGGCCGGCGTGTTGAGGTCCCGCACCTCGCCCCCCTCACTTGGGACCACGTACAGCGAGGGTCCCGCCATCAACAGGTGGCGCCCATCGGGAGTCAGGAACGTGCGGCTGGTGCAGCTGCACGGCTTGCCGTCCCGAAGGACCCTGACCGTCCGCGCCGGCCCTCCATCGGCCGGGACGAGGATCACCCGGTCGAACAGGGACGCGACGATCGTGTTCCCCGACCAGGTGACGCCAGCCGGCAGGAACTTCTCCTCCCCCTTCGGCAGGGGCACCACGGCAGGGGTCCCGCTCTCGACCGACATGCGGCGGAGACCGCCGCTTCCCGGCTGGAACACGAGGGTCCGCCCGTCCGGGGAGAGCGCGATGTAGCGGGCCCCCTCGGTGGGGGGGAGGGGACGGGCCTCGAGACTCCCGACGTCCTGCACATAGATGCGCCGTCCGTTCCCCCATCGGGCGAAGAACGCGATGCGACGGCCGTCGGCGGAGATGGCCGTGCCGGTGGACTGCGAAAGCAGTCCGCCCGCCGGCGGCTTGACGAGAAAGCGGAGAGGACGCGCCGTCGGGACGCGTTCGCGCAATCCCATCCACGCCAAGGCGCCGACGGCGAGCGCGAGCGCCGCCGCGTACGGCACGGGCGAGGCGTACCAGCGCCGCGCGGCACTGGCCGCTGCTCCGCCGGCCGCGTGGACATCCCCGCCGCGGAACGCCGGGTCCGCCAGCGCCTCCGCGAAGGCGCGCGCGCCGGCGAAGCGGTCGGCGGGGAGCTTCTCGAGTGCCATGGCGAGCGCCGCCGACACGTTCGGCGGGATCGACTTCCGGAGCGTCGTCGCCGGGCGCGCGGGCTCGGCGATGATCTTCATGATGACCTGCTGGGCGGAGGTGCCCATGTGCGGTGGCTCACCGGTGAGCATCTCGTAGAGCACGCTCGCCAACGAGTACACGTCCGACCGGGCCGTGATCACCTTGTCCGCCGTCGCCTGCTCCGGCGACATGTAGTGCGGCGTGCCGAGGGACAGCCCCGTCTCCGTCATCCGGCCGCCCGCGGCCGCGCTCACCGCCAAGGCGATGCCGAAGTCCATCACCATCGGCCGCCCGTCGTGGAGCAGGATGTTCTCGGGCTTGATGTCGCGGTGGATGACCCCCTGCCGGTGCGCGTAGTCGAGCGCATCGGCCACCTGCGTCGCGACGCGCACGCCGGCCTCGATCCCGACCTGCGTCTCGCGATCGAGGAGCTCACGGATCGTCTCGCCCTTGATGTAGGGCATCACGTAGTACAGGAACCCCGCCGCTTCGCCCGAGTCGAACAGCGGGAGAATGTGCGGGTGCTGCAGCTGCGCGGTGGTCTTGATCTCCTGCACGAAGCGCTCGGCGCCGAGGACGGCGGCCAGCTCCGGCTTGAGGACCTTGATCGCGACCATCCGCTCGTGCCGGAGATCGCGGGCGAGGTACACGGTCGCCATGCCGCCGGCGCCCAGCTCACGCTCGAAGGCGTAGCGGTCGGACAGGGCAGCGGCCAGCGACGAGGGTGCGGACATGGGCGCCGGAAGCTACCGCGCGGTGCCGGGGTCGGGCCAGTTCGACGGGCGCGTTCAGCTCGGCCGAACGGCGGACATGCGACGCTGGCCCTTCCGCCGCGCGTGCACGTCACGCCCCCCGTGGCGGAGCGTGAACTCTTCCGCGCGGCCACCGGCCATGGTGAAGACGATCCGCAGATCGGGATCGAACGCCGGCGCGAGCGCGACCACCGGGGGCGGCACTGCGAGGGGCACGCCCAGCGCTGCGCGCGTCAGCTGCTTGAGCAGGCGCTCCGGCGCGCCCCCGCCCGCGTTGGTGAGCACCACCACCGACACGCCGAGCTCGGGGACGAATCCGTTGGCGCAGACGAAGCCGTTGCTGCCGCCGCCGGGCGACGCGCCAGCCGGTGCCGGAAGGTCGCGCGCCCCGGCGACGCCGGGCCTCGCCGCTGTGCGTGCCGGGTGATTAGCGTCCGTGTCCGGGTCACGGCCTCCGATGCGAGGCCGCGCGGCACGCGGCGCGGCGGACCGCGCAGGCCCGTTTCACGGCTACCGGAGCAGGACGCACCAGTGAGCAACGAGCACCTCGGGCGGCGCGCCCTCGCCACCCTGTTGGCCTTGAACGGCGTGATGTTCGTGGTCGAACTCGTCAGCGGCTGGCAATCCGAGTCCATGGGCCTGATCGCCGACGGCCTCGACATGGGTGCCGACGCCGGCGTGTACCTGCTGGCCCTGCTCGCGATCGGGGCGTCCGAAGCCCGGAAGCTGCGCGCGGCACGCTTCGCGTGGCGGGTGCAACTGGCGCTCGCGGTCCTCGCGATGCTCGAGCTGGGCCGGCGCGCCGTCGTGGGCAGCACGCCCGAGCCGCCGACGATGGTCGGGGTCTCGGTCGTCGCGCTCGCTGTCAACGTCGCCTGCCTCGTGCTGCTGCGTCGTCACCGGCACGGGGAGGTGCACCTGCAGGCGGCGTGGATCTTCTCCGCGACCGACGTGCAGGCGAACCTCGGGGTGCTCGCGGCCGCGGCCCTCGTCGCCGTCCTGCACTCGCCGATCCCGGACCTCGTGATCGGGCTCGTCGTCTGCTGGCTGGTGCTTCGGGGCGCGATCCGCATTGGCCGTCGGGTTCGTGCGGCGGAATTCACGACGCCGGTGGCGGACGACGGCCTCGCGAGGCAACCGCAATGACGGCCCGCCTGCCGGGCATGACCGCGCTGCACCAGCGGTGGAGCGGACTCTTCTTCGCGCACTGGGAAGTCGCCGCGTCGGACGTCGCCGCCACCCTGCCCCCGGGACTGACGCCGGACCTGCACGAGGGACGGGCCCACGTGGGACTCGTCGGCTTCCGGATGGAAGCGATCCGGCCACCGGGCCTTCCCGCAGTGCCGTGGCTGTCGTGGTTCACGGAGTTGAACGTCCGCCTGTACGTGAAGGACCGTGCCGGCGTGCCCGGCGTCTGGTTCCTCTCGCTCGACTGCGACCGGCGCCCCGCCGTGCACCTCGCCCGTGCGACCTTCGGGCTGCCGTACGTCAACGCGCGCATGTCGTGGCGGCGCGACGGCGACGCGCGCGCGCTCACCTGCCGCCGGACGGGGGAGCCGACGACCGCGCGTTATCGCTGGCATCCGACGGGACCCGCAGCAGAGGCGCCAGCGGGCTCGCTCGACCACCACTTGTGCGAGCGCTACGCCTTCTACTCGGTGCGCGGTGGTCGCCTGCTGCGCGGGCGCGTCGCGCACGCCCCCTACCGGATCTCCCCCGCCGCGCTGGTCTCCGAAGCGGGCTCCGCGCCGCTCGGCTGGGACGGCCTGCGCGGCTTCCCGACGGACACCCCACCGGACCTCGTGCACTGCTGCGACGGGGTGGAGGTCCGGGCGGGGTTTCCCGAGTGGGTGCGGGCGTAAGCGGTCCGCCTGCCGGGCCGAGCCCGGCGGCCGGTCAGCTGCGGCCGTCGCGGACGCTCGACCGGCCGGACTGCCGGGTTCGCCTACACCATGTCGGGATTCCCCGATGGACGTCGCGGACGCGCCCCCGTACGGTGTCCCGGACACAGGTGCAGCCACGGTCTCCGGGACGCCATGCCCCACGTGACGCAACAGCCGACGACGAACCACGATCGCGACACGCGCGTGATCCGCAAGTCACCCGGCTCGTGGCGGGTGGCACCGAACATGCCGGACTACGAAGCGGCATGCGCCTCCTTTTCGTGGGCCGAGGCCCGGGCGCGCCTCGCGGGCCTGCCGGGCGGCGGCGTGAACATCGCGCACGAAGCAGTGGATCGCCACGCCACCGGTCCGCGGGCCTCGCGGGCCGCCATCAGGTGGATCGGTCGCGACGACCGCGAGCGCATCGTCACCTACGCGGACCTCCGCGCCGAGACCAACCGATTCGCCAACGTGCTCGCCTCGCTCGGCGTGCAGCCCGGCGAGGTCACGTTCATCCTCGCCGGTCGCGTGCCGGCGTTGTACACCGCCGTCCTCGGCGCCCTCAAGCGCGGCTGCGTGGTGTCCACGCTCTTCTCGCAGTTCGGCCCCGACCCGGTGGCCACGCGCATGACGCTCGGGGCGGGGCGCGTGCTCGTCACGACGCCCACGCTGTATGCCCGGAAGGTCGCGCCGGTGCGCGACCGGATCCCCACGCTGGGCCACGTGCTCGTGGTGCGCGAGCGCGAGGACGACGTGATCCCCGAGGGGACGCACGACCTCGCCTCGCTCATGGCGTCGGCGAGCGACCGGTACGAGGTCCACCCGACCACCGAGGACTCCCCCGCCCTGCTGCACTTCACGAGCGGGACGACGGGGACGCCGAAGGGGGCGCAGCACGTGCATGGCGCGGTCGTCGCGCACCGCGAGACGGCACGGCTCGCGCTCGACCTGCATGACGACGACGTCTTCTGGTGCACGGCGGACCCGGGATGGGTGACGGGCGTCTCGTACGGCATCATCGCCCCGCTCGCGCTCGGGCTCACGCTGGTGGTGGACGAGGGCGACTTCGACGCCGAGCGCTGGTACGGGATCCTGGCGCGGGCCGGGGTCACGGTCTGGTACACGGCGCCGACCGCGGTACGCATGATGATGAAGGGGGGCGCGGACGCGGCCCGGCGGCGGCGGTTCCCTGCGCTGCGCTACATCGCCAGCGTCGGCGAACCCCTCAATCCCAGCGCCGTCTGGTGGGGGATGGACGCCTTCGGCCTGCCGATCCACGACAACTGGTGGCAGACCGAGACCGGGGGGATCATGATCGCGAACTTCGCGGCGCTGGAGATCCGCCCCGGCTCGATGGGACGCCCGCTGCCCGGGATCGAGGCAGCGATCGTCGAACGCACCGCCGGCGGCGTGCGCGTCGTCGTCGAGCCCGGGGTGCAGGGCGAACTCGCCCTCCGCCGCGGCTGGCCGTCGATGTTCCGGGGGTACCTGCACGACGAGGCGCGCACCGCGCGGTGCTTCGCCGGCGACTGGTATCTGACGGGCGACCTCGCGCGGCGCGACGCGGACGGCTGGTACTGGTTCGTGGGCCGTGCCGACGACGTGATCAAGTCATCCGGGCACCTGATCGGGCCCTTCGAGGTGGAGTCGGCGTGCCTCGCCCACGGGGCGGTGGCCGAAGCGGGGGTGATCGGGCTCCCCGATCCCGTGCTGGGGGAGATGGTGAAGGCGTACGTGGCGCTCAAGCCCGGCCACGAAGCGTCCCCGACGCTGGCGCGCGAGCTGCTCGCGTTCGTGCGCCGTCGGCTGGGGCCGGCGGTGGCCCCGCGGGAGATCGCGTTCGTCGCATCGCTCCCGAAGACCCGCAGCGGCAAGATCATGCGCCGGCTCCTGAAGGCGCGCGAGCTCGGGTTGCCCGAGGGCGACACGTCCACGATCGAGGGCGGCGCATGAGCGATGCGGCCGCGTCGCGCGAACGGCTCCGGCAGATGGTCCGGATCCGCCGCTTCGAGGAGCAGTGCGCCGCCTCGTACTCGGCGGGGAAGATCCGCGGCTTCCTGCACCTGTACATCGGCGAGGAGGCGGTGGCCACCGGATGCATCCCCGCCCTGTCGCCGGACGACGCGATCCTCGCCACCTACCGGGAACACGGCCAGGCGCTCGTGCGGGGCGTGCCGATGCGGGCGATCATGGCGGAGATGTACGGCAAGCGCGAGGGCTGCAGCGGGGGTCGCGGCGGGTCGATGCACCTCTTCGACGCGAGCCGTCGCTTCTACGGGGGGAACGCGATCGTCGCTGGGGCCCTGCCGATGGCGGTGGGGTTCGCGCTCGCAGACCGGCTGCGCGGCACCGGCCGCATCACCGCCTGCATCTTCGGCGAGGGAGCGGTGGCCGAGGGTGACTTCCACGAGTCCGCCAACCTCGCCGCCCTGTGGGGGCTGCCGGTGCTCTTCCTGTGCGAGAACAATCTGTACGCGATGGGCACCGCACTCGAGCGCTCCGAGGCGGAGACCGATCTGTGCGCGAAGGCGCGGTCGTACCACCTGACGGCGGCGAGCGTGGACGGGATGGACGTGGAGGCCGTGGCAGCGGCGGCGCAGGTCGCGGTGTCGCACGTGCGCGAGGGGCGCGGACCGTACTTCCTCGAGGCGTGCACCTACCGGTTCCGGGCGCATTCGATGTTCGACCCGGAGCTCTACCGGCCGAAGGACGAGGTCGAGCGCTGGAAGCAGCGGTGCCCGATCGCGACTCTGACGGCGCGCGGGCTCGCCGAGGGTTGGCTCACGGCGGACGTCGTCGCGGCGATCGAAGCCGAGATCGGCATCGAGGTGGCCGACGCCGTCGCTTTCGCAGAGGCCGGGACGCTCGAGCCGGTCTCGGAGTTGACGCGCGACGTGTACGCGCATCCGCCGACCGGAGGGGCGACATGAGCGGGACGCTGCGCATGACCTACCGCGATGCTCTGCGCGAGGGGGTCCGGCTCGCGCTCGCCTCCGACGCGCGCGTGTTCCTCATGGGCGAGGACGTCGGGCGCTACGGCGGGACGTACGCGGTGAGCAAGGGGCTGCTCGCGGAGTTCGGCGAGGCGCGCGTGCGCGACACGCCGCTGTCGGAGTCGGCCTTCGTGGGCGCGGGCATCGGCGCGGCGCTCAACGGCATGCGCCCGATCGTCGAGGTGATGACGGTGAACTTCAGTCTGCTCGCGCTCGATCAGATCGTGAACAACGCGGCGACGCTGCGGCACATGTCGGGCGGGCAGCTCGCCGTGCCGGTGGTGATCCGCATGACCACCGGTGGGGGGCGGCAGCTCGCGGCGCAGCACTCGCACAGTCTCGAGGGCTGGTACGCGCACGTGCCCGGCCTCCGCATCCTCGCCCCGGCGACCGCCGAGGACGCGCGCGGGCTGCTGCTGGCCGCGCTGCAGGAGCCGGACCCGGTGCTGATCTTCGAGCATGCGATGCTCTTCGGCGTGGAAGGCGACGTGAGCGACCCGCCGGTGCCGGTCACGCTCGACCGGGCGATGGTCCGGCGGGAGGGCCGGGACGTGACCGTCCTGGCGTATGGCGCGATGGTGGACCGCGCGCTCGCGGCCGCCGCGCAGGTCGAGTCCGAGGGGATCGGCTGCGAGGTCGTGGACCTGCGGTCGCTGCGGCCACTGGACGACGCGACGATCCTCGCGTCGGTGTCGAAGACGCGGCGGGCGGTCATCGTGGACGAGGGGTGGCGGAGCGGGTCGCTGTCCGCCGAGATCATGGCGCGCATCGTCGAGCAGGCCTTCTTCGATCTGGACGCCCCACCGCGACGCGTCTGCACGGCGGAGGTGCCGATCCCGTATCCGAAGCACCTCGAGGACGCTGCCATCCCGCAGGTGGCGGACATCGCGACCGCGGTGCGCGCGGTGGTGGCCTGAGGTGTACACCTTCGCCATGCCCACGCTGGGCGCGGACATGACCCGCGGCACCCTCGTCGAATGGCACGTGAAGCCGGGGGACGCGGTCGCGAAGGGGCAGGTCGTCTGCACGGTCGAGACCGACAAGGGCGCGGTCGAGGTGGAGTGCTGGGAGCCAGGGACCGTGGCGCGTCTGGTGGCCGAGCCGATGCAGTCGCTCGAGGTGGGGGCACCCCTCGCCTTTCTCGCGCAGGGCGGCGAGACCGTGGCCGACGTGGCGAAGGCGACCGAGCGGATGGCGGCGCCGGCGCCGAGCGCGGCGGCGGCGCAACCAGCAGTGACGCCGGCCCCGGCGCCTGCTCCGCCGTCCGCGCCGCCGCCGCCGGAGGCACACGTGCGCGCGTCCCCGGCGGCGCGACGTCGTGCGGAGGAACTGGGCATCGCCCTGGCGACGGTGGCGCAACGCAAGCCGGGACACGCCGTGTCGATCGCGGACGTCGAGCGGGCGGCGGCGGAGCGCACGGCGGCGCCATCCTCGGCGCCATCCTCGGCGGGAGCGCCGGCCGCCGCTGCGTCCATCCCTGCCGACCGGCAGGTGGCGATGCGCCATGCGATCGCCAGCGCCATGGCACGCTCGAAGCGGGAGATCCCGCACTACTACCTCGGCACGGAGATCCTCCTCGAGCGCGCGTCGGCCTGGCTCGAGACGCGGAACGCCGGGGTCGGCGTGGCGGACCGCGTCCTGCTGGCGGCAGTGCAGGTCAAGGCCGTGGCACGCGCGGTCCACGAGACCCCCGAGCTGAACGGTTTCTATCGCGACGGTACGTTCATCCCGGGCAGCGGCGTCCACGTGGGGATCGCCGTGGCACTGCGCGGCGGCGGCCTGATCGCCCCGGCCTTGCACGAGGCCGACACGCTCCCGTTGGCCGAGTTGATGCGCCGGATGGCCGACCTGATCGAGCGTGCGCGGCGCGAGCGGCTGCGAGGCGCCGAATTGACCGACGCGACGATCACGATCACCAACCTCGGTGACCTCGGGGTCGAGACCGTCTTCGGCGTGATCTCGCCGCCCCAGGTGGCGCTGGTCGGGTTCGGGCGGGTCGTCCGCAAGCCGGCGGTCGTCGGCGATGCCGTGGTGGCCGCGCGGGTCGTCCACGCGACGCTCTCCGCCGACCATCGCGTGAGCGACGGGATGCGCGGTGCACGGTTCCTCGCTGCACTCGACCGGCTGCTGCAGTCTCCGGAGGCACTCGCCTGATGCCGACGCGGGAGGAGGTGCGGCAAGCCGTGTTCGACGCGATCCGCTCCGTCGCCCCGGAGACGGACACCGCCACCCTCCGCGGCGACCGTCCGCTGCGCGAGCAGGTCGAGATCGACTCGTTCGACTTCATGCGGATGCTGGTCTTCCTCCACGAGCGGCTTGGCGTGGACGTCCCCGAAGGGGCCTACGGCCAGCTCGCGACGGTGGAGGCGACAGTGGACTACCTGCTGGGACGACTGACCGCCGGGTGACCCCGGATCACCGCGCCTCGAGGGGATCCACGACGGCACGCACGCGCGACGAGTCGCCGACCATCTCGAGGATCACCGCGCCGCGGTCCGGGTCGCCCGAGCCGGCGAATCGCGCGCGACCGAACGCGCCATCCTGCACGCCCAGCGCGCGAAGCGCGTCGGCCACGGGCCGGCCGCTGCGCACGCCGGCGCGCGCTGCCGCCCGCGCGAGCAACCGGACGGCGTCGTACGTGGCCGCGGACGTCGCGCGCGGCAACTCGCCGGGGTAGCGCTGGTCGTAGCGTGCTCGAAACGCCCGCGTCTCCGGACGCGCCGAGCGGCGGTCCCAATTTGCGGTGAAATACCCACCGCGCACCGCGCGGTCGTGCTCCAGCATCACGCTGTCCCATGCGTCGCCGCCCAGCAGGATGCCGGTGAAGCCGAGCGAGCGCAGCAGGTGCAGGTCGAGCGTGTCGGGCCCTTCGAGCGTCGGGAAGAGCACCGCCTCCGGTCGCGCCTCGTGAACGCGCCGGATGGCGCGTCGGCGCGAGGCCGGGTCGTCGGCGTCGAATGTGGCGATGACGGCCATGTCGCCGCCCGAGCGTCGGAACTCCTCCGCGAAGAGGCGCACGACATCACGGCCGTAGGCCATGGCGGCCTTGTGCACGGCGGCGACACGCCGGAGGCCGAGGGAATCGCGTACGAACCGCGCGAGGACGCGGCCCTGCTCGGCGTCCACGAACGCGAGGCGGTTGACGAAGGCGCGGTCGCGCGTGACGTCCGCCGCCGACGCCATCGGGGAGATCATCGGCACTTCGGCGTCCTCCGCGACGGCGCCGGCGGCCACAGCGAGGTTGCTGTACTGCGGCCCGACGATCACGTCGACCGAGTCGAGGTTGACCAGCGATCGCGCGGTCGAGGCGGCGGCGTCGGGCCGGTCGGAGGTCGCACGATCCACGAGCACCACGCGATGCGCGACCCCCGCGATGACGACGCCGCCAGCGGCGTTGAGCTCGTCCACCGCGATGGCAGCCCCCCGACGCGCCGGCTCACCGGATTGCACGCTGTCGATGCCCTCGAAGTGTCCGATGAGGCCCACGCGGAATTCCGCCGGGGGAGACGTCCGGCATCCCAGGACGGCGATGGCGACGACCAGAACACTCCACGACACGCCTCGCACGGGACGACGGCGACCCACACACAGCAGATTCACGCAGCGGCACATGCCGGAACGATAACGCGTGTGTTCGCATCGGCGCCGGTCCCGGCGCGTGGACGACACTCGCGATGGCATCGCCCGCGGCAGTCCCGCCAGGGAGGTCCCGCATGACCCGCCAGGTCCCGTCCGCGCGCGGCATCGCCTGACGGCTCTTGATGCCGGGCGGAGCACCCGTGGAGCCGGCCAGCCGACGGCGCGTCGCGTGACACCGACGCTCGCGTGGTGACGTTCAGGTTGACGACGCGATGCAGGATGCATTGAAGCAGGTCACCGTAATTCGGATACTGCAGGGTGCCTGCCATGCATCTCCGTTCGCCCCGGTCAACGCCGCTCGGTCGCATCGCCGTCGTCGCCGCCACGCTGTGGTGGGGCTGCGCGGACACCGGCGGCGTCGGCCCCCGGCCGCCACGGATGGCGTCGTTCGCCCTCAGCCGCGGCCCCGACGTGGTGATGCAGCAGGCGTCGGGGCGCCCGACCGTGGTGACGCACGTGCGCATCCGGCTGCGCGACGACACGCTGCTGGTGGCCGACACGGTGGCCGCCTTCCCTCGCACGGCTGCGTCCCTGACGGTGCAGGTCGTCGTAGGGCTGGCGGCGCGGACGCGTTCGCTTCGGGCGACCGTCGAGTACCTCGGTGCCAGCGAGGTCCTGCTGCAGACGGCCGGAGTCGTCACCGCGAGGTCGGCCGACGAACCCGCCGTCGGTGACACGCTGCCGCCCCCGGTGCTGCCACCCGGGACGCCGGTGCCGGACGTGATCGAGGTGTTTCCGCGCGACACGATCCTCTTCCAGGGCGACTCGATGCTGCCGCGGGTGACGGCCATCCGCGGAGGCGCAACTTTGAGCACCGTCACGTACGTGCAGGTCTCGGCGGCGTCCGACGTCCTGGTGGAGCCCGCATCCGGGTGGGTGCACGTGCCGGCCCGCCGCGGCGCAGCGTGGGTGCGGGTGCGCATTCCCGGGACCACACTGCGCGACTCGGTGCTGGTGCGCTTCCAGCCGCGACCGAGCGGGCTGGTCATCGCGAGCGGCGGCAACCAGAGCGCGACGGCCGGCACGACCCTCGCACAGCCGCTGGTCGCCCGCGTCGTCGCGAGCGACGGTCAGCCGGTCGCCGGGGTCGCGGTCAGCTTCGCCGCACCGGTCGCGCCGGGTGCGGCCGTGGCGACACCCGTGGCGATCAGTGACTCCACCGGTCTCGTCCGGACGGAAGCGACGGTGTCAACGGTCGCTGCGGCGCAGGCATTCACCGCCACGGCGGCCGGCGTCGCCCCCTTGGCGTTCCCGGCGATGTCTCTGCCGGGCGCCCCCGCACAGATCATCGCAGACGCCGGCGCCACGACGACGGCCACCGCGAGCAGCCCGGTGGCGGTCCGGCCGATGGTCAGGGTGCGTGACACGCACGGCAACTCGGTGCCGGACGCCAGCATCGTGTTCCGGCGGGCGAACGTCGCGCGAGGCACCATCGCCGACTCTGCGCTCGCCACCGACGCGCAGGGGCTGGCGATGCTCGGGACGTGGGTCGCCGGTCCCGAGGTCGGCGAGGACACCGTCCTCGCCGCGGTCGTCTCGCCGTCGCTGGGGCCGGTGCGCTTCGTCGCAACGGTCGCCCCTGGTGCGGTCGCGAGCATCGTGAAGGCCGGTGGTGACGCGCAGGACGGCCTGCCGGATACCGTGTTGCCCGAGTCGCTCGTCGTGCAGGTGCGCGATGCCTTCGGGAACGGCGTTCCCGGACAGTCCGTCACGTTCTCGGCCTCGGGCGGGACCCTGACGCGCACCGTTGCCACGACCAACGCGAACGGATTGGCCAGTGCCGGGCTTTGGACGCTGCCGAGCGGATTCGGCAGCCGGACCGTGACGGCAACGGTCGCCGGCGCGTCGCCGGTGGCCTTCACCGCGACGACCGCGGCGGGGGTGCCGACGTCCGTGCAACTCTCGAACGTGGGAGCGCCCTCGGACACCATCGAGGCGCAGCGCGTCGGGATCGTGGGAACCTTGCGCGACGGCATGAACCAGCCGCTGGCGGGTCGCACGCTGCGACTGCGGCCCAGAAGCCCGCAGAGCGGATCGATCGTCGCCGGCGACTCGGTCGGCACGACCAGCGCCGCGGGTACGGTGACATTCGCGGGCCGCTGGCAGCTGGCAGCGGCACCCGGGGCGGACACGCTGGACCTCGTGGTTGACGGCGTGCCTTCGCTCCGCGATTCCGCCGTCGTCATGGTCGGGCCCGGCCGGCCGGCCAGCTTGACGAGGACCGCCGGTGACGGCCAGTCCGGACCGGCCGCCACCGCGCTGCCGACGGCACCGCAAGTGCAGGTGACCGACCGAGGCGGCAACGCCCTCGCCGGCGAGACCGTGACCTTCTCGGCGGCGGGCGGCGGGACGGTGACGGTGACGTCCGCGACGACGGATACGACGGGCCGTGCCTCGGCCGGTTCCTGGACGCTTGGTGCCTCGGGAACACAGACCGTGACGGCATCCGTCGCCGGGGTGCCCGGCGCGACGTTCACGGCGACGATCGCGCCGACCGTCCCGCCCCCGTTCACGTGGGGCGACGTCTCGATCATCGGCGAGTTCTACGGCGTGGACTGCGCGGGCCCGACCTTCTGCGTCGCCGTCGCGGACGGCGGCATCATTCGCCGCTGGAACGGCACCGCCTGGTTGAGCATGACGAGCGGCACGACCACCAACCTGCGCAATGTCGCCTGCGTGTCCGCTACCGATTGCGTGGTGGTCGGGGAAGGCGGCCTCATCCGGCGATGGAACGGCTCGACGTGGGTCGCGCAGTCGAGCGGCACCACGCAGCACCTCCGGGACGTAACGTGCGTGACCGCCAGCGACTGCGTGGCGGTCGGGGACGGTGGCACCATCCGCCGCTGGAACGGCTCGTCGTGGACGGGGCAGTCGAGCGGTACGTCTGTGCAGATGTTCGACGTGGCGTGCGCCTCCTCCGCCTTCTGCGTGGCGGTGGGCAACAGCGGGGTCATCCGGCAGTGGAACGGGACGGCATGGGTCGGGCACGCGAGCGGCACCCCCCTCGATCTCATGGACGTGACCTGCGTTGTGTCCAATGACTGCCTGGTGGTCGGCGATGCCGGCACGATCCTGCGCTGGAACGGCACCGCGTGGAACGCGCAGGCGAGCGGTGTCTCCGCTCTCCTGCACGACGTGGCCTGTGCGGCGCCGGAGGATTGCTGGGCGGTGGGGACGAACGGCACGATCGTGCGTTGGAACGGGGCGGCGTGGACCGCGCAGCCAAGCGGAGTTTCGCGCCGGCTGCGGGCCCTGGCGCTCGCGAGCAGTGGTCTCGCCTACGCGGTCGGCGAGACGGGCACGATCCTGCGCGGGGCCCGCTGACCGGAAGGCGCGAGCGCGATCCGACGACCGCGCGATCGCTGCACGCCGCGCCGTGCGACGGTCACCCTCGTCAATCCACCTGATTCGCCTCTCGCCCACCCCCTGCGACTAGCGGCGTCGGCTCCCGTTCGGCACCTTGTTCGGTGCGTGTGCCTTCGGGATCGCCCGGAGGCGGTCACGAGACGCGACGTGCGCAGCGGAAGGGGATCGCCGAACGTCGGCGTGCCGACGGCGGCGCCCCCCGGTTTCCCGAACCGCCGGCCGAGGTGGAACCATGACCGACCGACCGACGAATGCAGGCGCGCCCCGCTCGGATGAATACCCAGCGGCCAGCCGTCGCCCGCGCCGCAACGAAGTCGACGCGTGGGGCGTCTCGCATCCCGGGAAGGTCCGCACCGAGAATCAGGACCACTTCCTCCTCGCGAACATCAACAAGCGCATCGAGGTGCTCCGGACCAACTTGACGAAGGAGGACCACCTGATCCCCGAGGGGGAGCAGCGCCTGGCGTTCCTCGCGATGGTGGCGGACGGCGTCGGCGGGGGAGCCGGGGGGCGCGAAGCGAGCGCCACCGCCCTGCAGGCGATCATGGAGTACGCGGACGGCATGATCACCACGTACCTCGCGAAGCGCGACGACGAGCGGGAATTCGCGGCGCTGCTGCAGGCGGCGGCCCAGCGGGCGCACGAGGCGGTGCTCGAGCGACGCGAGCAGTCGGGGGTACGGGGGACGATGGCGACGACCCTGACGGTGTACATGGGCCTGTGGCCCACCTACTACCTGCTGCAGGTCGGGGACTCGCGCTACTACGTGTTCAATCAGGGGACGCTGCGCCAGGTCACGCGCGACCAGACGATCGCGCAGGACCTCGTCGATCAGGGGGCGCTGACGCAGGCCGTGGCGGCGCGCACCCCGATGGCACACGTGCTGTCGAGCGCGATCGGCTCCGACGCCACGGCCCCGGTCGTGCACAAGCTCAGCTCCGACTGGGCCAACGTCCACCTGCTGTGCAGCGACGGGCTGACCAAGCACGTGAGCGACGAGCGCATCGCCGAGGTGCTGGGCACGATGACCAGCGCGCGGCAGGCCGGCGAGCAACTGCTGCAGGACGCGCTCGACGGCGGCGGGAAGGACAACGTCACCGTCGTCGTCGTCCGCACGGTGCCGCGAGACGACGCCTGAGCGACACCCTCGACCGCCTCGCTGCCGCCCTGGCGGACCGCTATCGCGTGGTCCGCGAGCTCGGCGCCGGCGGCACGGCCAGCGTGTACCTCGCGCACGACCTCAAGCACGAGCGCGACGTGGCCATCAAGGTGCTGCACCCGGACCTCGGCGCGGCGCTCGGCGCCGAGCGGTTCCTGGCCGAGATCAAGACCACGGCCAAGCTGCAGCACCCGCACATCCTGCCGCTGCTCGACTCGGGCGCCGCCGATGGCCTGCTCTACTACGTGATGCCGTACGTGAAGGGCGAGACGCTGCGCGGTCGGCTCACGCGCGAACGGCAGCTGTCGCTCGACGACGCCCTGCGCGTTGCGCGCGAGGTGGCCGACGCGCTGCACCATGCGCACGGCCTCGGGGTGATCCACCGCGACATCAAGCCGGAGAACATCCTCCTGCAGGAGGGCCATGCGCTCGTGGCCGACTTCGGCATCGCCCTCGCCGTGCAGACCGCCGGCGGGGCGCGGATGACGCAGACAGGGCTCTCGCTGGGGACGCCGCAGTACATGAGCCCCGAGCAGGCGATGGGCGAACGCGCGATCGACGCGCGCACCGACCTCTACGCGCTCGGTGCGGTGACGTACGAGATGCTATGCGGCGAACCCCCCTTCACCGGGGCGTCCGTGCAGAGCATCGTGGCGAAGGTCCTCACCGAGAAGCCGGTGGCGCCGACGGCGTTGCGCGATACCATCCCGCCGGGGGTGGAGCAGGCGGTGCTGTGCGCGCTGGCCAAGCTGCCGGCCGACCGGTTCGCAAGCGCCGCCGCGTTCGCCGATGCGCTGCAGCGGTCCTCCCTCACGGGCGCTGCCGGTGATGCGCTTCGCGCTGCCGATCGCGGACGCGCAGTTCGGCACCGTCCTCGGGGTGGGCGAGAAGCTGGCCATCGCCCCCGACGGCCGCACCATCGCCTTTGTGGCCGCCACCGCCACCAACGGCGTGTTGTACGTCCGTCGGCTCGACGAGCTGACCCCCCGCCTGCTCCCCGGCACCGAGAATGCGCGCGCGCCGTTCTTCTCGCCCGACGGCAGGTGGATCGGGTTCATCGCGCGTGGCCGCTTGCGCAAGGTGCCGGTGGACGGCGGCCCCGTGGTCGAGCTCACCGACGGCAGCGTGACCCCCGACAGCACCGGTGCGCTCTGGACGCCCGATGGGGACATCCTCTTCTCGCGGACCAACGACACCGTCTTCACGGGGGCCGCGCTGCTGAGGGTGCCGGCGGCCGGGGGGGCCGTCTCCGTCGTCGGGCGCCGCGATCCCGCCGACCTGGGCGAAGTGGCCGGCCCCATCCTCGCCCCCGACGGCCGGACGGTGGTGGCCATCTGGGTCACCAGCCGGATCAGGGCGGGATCGGTCACGCCGCTCTGCCTCGTCGACCCCGACGGCCGGGTCACGCGCCTGGACATCGGGGCGGTTCGCCCGCTCGGCTTCGTGGACGACCACCTGATCTTCCTGCGGTCCGACGGCACCATCATGGCGGTGCCGCTCGACCTGCGCGCGCGCGCCTTCACCGGGCCTCCCGTGGCGTTGCTGGAGTCGGTGTCCAGTCCGGCGCTCTCGTCATCCGGGTCGCTGCTGTATTCGCCGGGGCAGCCCGCCAGCACCGCCGTGCTGGTGGACGCGCGCGGGGCGGCCACGCCGCTGCTCGGAGAAGCGCGACAGTACGGCAACCCGCGCTATTCCCCCGATGGACGTCGCGTGGCCTTCGACGTCGGGAGCGCGAAGGGGCGCGACATCTGGATCTACGAGCTCGCGTCGGCGACGTTCACGCGGCTCACCTCCACCGGGAGCAACGTGCGGCCCGAATGGAGCCCCGATGGGCGGCGCGTGCTCTATCGCCAGGTCGCGCCACGCAAGGGGCTGTGGTGGCAGCCAGCCGACGGCAGCGGCGCGCCGGAGCTGCTGGCGGAGGTGCCGGGCGGCCCCAATGAAGGGGTCGTCTCCCCGGACGGGCGCAACCTGCTGTACCGCACCGACGAGGGCACCGGGGACCAGCAGGTGTTCAGCATGCCGCTGGACAAGTCGGCCCCGCCCACGGCGCTGATCACCAAGGGGGTGAACTGGGCGCCGCGCTTCTCACCCAACGGCCGATGGATCGCCTATAGCTCGGACGAGTCGGGAACGGCCGAGGTGTACGTGCGCCCGTTCCCGGGGGCGGCGGGTCGGGTGCAGGTGTCCAACAACGGCGGCAGCGAGCCGGTGTGGTCGCGCGACGGCCGCACGCTGTTCTACCGGCAGGGGGAGGCGATCGTCGCCGCCCGGGTGACCACGGGCCCCACCTTCTCCGTGCAGGAGCGCCGGACGCTGTTCAGCGGCCCCTTCGATTCGTCGGGCCCCCACGCCAACTACGACGTGGCCCCCGATGGCCGGCACCTGCTGATGCTCAGGGGGAAGGAGGGGAGCGGTCAGGGGGTCATGGTGCTCAACTGGGCGGAAGAGGTGCGGGCGCGCCTCAAGGAGAAGTGACGCCGTGATCCCGTAGCGGCGTCCTCCACTTCGCGCTCGCGACCGTGCTGAGGCGCCGCAGCTTCCGCACCGACGCGCCTCCCGGCTGTCGGCGGCCCCCGCACGTCCCGAGGCCTGGCGACCGCCGCAGGCGGACGGGGCCCGGCGTGCAGAGGGCGAGCCCGGGCTACGCGGTCGGGTCGAACCGGCGGTAGTGGCGCGGATTGTAGGTACTGGACGTGTTGCCCGTGAGCCGACGGACGCCACGCATGAAGGGCCGAACGAGGCGGTGCGAGAGTGCAGTGAGCCACGCCGGACGGCGACGGGACGCGCCCCCCGGTGCGCCGCCCACCCACATCGCCTGATAGTCGCTCTGGATCGGGGGCGTCTCGAACGGCACGACGTCGCGCACGCGGCGCGCGATTACCAGCAGGTACAGCGGATACCGGTTGATCAACGTCACGCGCTCACGAGCCGCGTCCGGGGCGGTCACCTCGTACCACGGAGCGCCCGGGCGGTCCTCGACGGCGACCAGATGCTCGAGCACATAGCCATTCGCAGCCGACAACGCGGTGTGGAACAACTCCGGGCTCAGCTGATAGAAGCCGTGGCCGAGGAAGTTGTTCGCGGTCAGGATGCCGAGGAAATGCCCGCCGGGCCTGACCATCCGCATCGCGTTCGCGAGCGCCACGGGGAACTGGAAGACGTGCTCCAACGTGCCGCCGTCGAGCACGGCCGAGTAGCGGTCGAGGTGCGGCGGGCCGATCGGCCGGTTGAAGTCGTGGAGGTACGTGGCGTCCTCGTAGGGCGCGGCATCGAACGAGTCCACGGTCTGTGCCCCCAGCGCCTCGAGCAGCGGTTCGGCGTATCCGGCTCGTCGGGCGAGCATCTCGGCCGCCGCGACCGGCGCCAAGGAGGCCCCGAAGTCGCGGAACGCCCGCGAGAGCGCGGCCGCGTCAACGTTGAGACTCTGTCGCCCGAGCATCGCCGCCTGCGCGAAATCGACGCCGCGCCGCTTCGCGAACAGCAGGAACCGGGTGCCCAGCGCGTCGAGGCCCATCGCCCGAATGTAGCGGAGTCGGGACGAACCGCCGAGCGGCGACCTGCACCGGCGTCAGCCCGGATAGAACTCGACGAGCGTGTCCTCTTCCATGCGCTCGAGCGCCTCCCGAACGTCCGGCGCCGCGACGGTCACCCGGCCGCGGAGGGTGATCGGCTCGTCAGCGACGTCGCCGCCATAGAAGTGCAGCAGAAGGCCGACGAAGCGGAATCCGGCCCGGTGCAGGTCGGCGAGCAGCGCCGTCCACTGCGCGATCTCGTCCGCCGCGGCGCGCTCGGCGCTCTCGCGCGCCCGCGAGCGGCTGCCAAGCGCACGTTGGATCTTGGCCGCGCTCCAGCCGCGCGCCGCGAGCTTCCGCGTCTTCGCCGCGTCCTCGCGGGTACGGCCCTCACGGACCCGGGCGATCCTGCCCAGCGCCGTGCCGCAGTCGCACCCGCCTTCCGACAGCGCGTAGTAGGCCTCGTCCGGACGGAGCTGGTTCCGTACCGCCGCGTTGTGCACGGGCACGAGGCGGCGCCCCACGCGCGCGAGCGCGTCCTCCGCATCGGGCAGTCGCCCGCCGGCCGGGAGCACAGCCGTGATGAACTGGCACACGGGGTCCTCCGTGAAAGGCGTCCGAGTCGCTGAGCCGAATCTACCTGCGGCGCGTCACGGCGTGGTTCACGCCGTCCGGGCGAGCGCGGCACCGCCGCATCAAGGCACGGCCTTCGGCGGCACGATCGCGCGCACCCGAGCCGAGTCACCCTCGATCTCGAGGATGATCGCCTCCCGGTCGGGATCGCCGGACCCGGAGAAACGCAGGCGGCCGAAGGCGCCGTCGTAGCGCCCCGATTCCCGCAGCGCGTCGGCGACTGGGCGCCCGGAGCGCGCCCCGGCGCGCTCCGCGGCCCTCGCCAACAGCCGTACGGCATCGTAGGTGGCGGCGGCGGTGGCGCGCAGGGGTTGATCCGCATGGCGCGCGGTGTACGCGCCGCGAAAGGACAGCGCCCCGGGCTGCTCGGAGCGGCGATTCCAACTGGTCGTGAAGACGGCCCCGTTCGCGGCGGCGATCCGCGACGCGAAGAACGCGTCCCATGCGTCCCCCCCGAGCACGCGTCCGGTGAAACCACCCGCCCGCAACTGGCGCAGGCCGAGGGTGTCCGCGCCGTAGAGCGTCGGGACAAGGACGGCGTCCGGCCGAGCCGCCAGGACCCGCTGCACGGCGCGCGAGCGGGACGCGGGGTCGTCGGCGTCGAATCCCTCGGTGGCGATCATCTCGCCGCCGACCGCCCGGAATTCGTCCGAGAACCGCTGCACGACGTCGCGGTTGTAGGCCAGGGCACTCTTGTAGAGCGCAGCCACGCGCCGGATCCCCAGCGAATCGTGCGCGAAGCGCGCGAGGACGCGCCCCTGCACGGCGTCCACGAACGCGAGGCGGTTGACAAAGGCACGCCCTCGCGTGACGTCCGGTGCCGAGGCCATCGGAGCGATCATCGGCACTTCGGATTCCTCGGCGACCTCGCCGGCGGCCGCGGCGAGGTTGCTGAACTGCGGCCCGACGATGACGTCCGCGGAATCGAGGTTGACGAGCTCGCGCGCGACCGAGGCGGCGCCGCCGGCGCGGTATGGCGACGCCTTGACCACGAGCACGACGCGGTGCGGCTTCCCCGCGATGACGACGCCACCGGCGGCGTTGAGTTCGTCCACCGCGAGTTGGGCGCCACGGCGGGAGGGCTCGCCGGAGGTCGGGCCGTCCATGGGACCGAAATGGCCGATGAGCCCGACGCGGAACTCCGCAGGTCGTGAGGGCCTGCAGCCGGCCGCCAGCGCGATGCCTAGCGCCACGCCCTTCGTGACGCCCTGCGTGACGCCCTGCGCCGCGGCAACGCGGAACACGAGCCGGACACCGCGACGGCGCCTTGCGGTGCTCGAGGGGTCGGTCGGGGGCGGCACGGGTGACATGCGCCACAAGATACGCGGAGCGGTGCTTCTGCTGAACCGACCACCGGGCTACCGTTCTGCTTGCCGATGTCCCAGGTCGTGAATCCCCTGGTGAAGGGGGGTGACGCCCGAAGCCATCGTGTCGTCGGCCTCGCCACGCACCGAACAAGGCCAATCTCACCGCTGCCGCGTCATGACACTCACCCTGTACCTTCTGCTGCTGGGCTTCTTCATCGCGCACGAGCTCGACGCCGTGACATGCCGCGAGTGGCGGCTCCTGTACGTGCTGCGGGCCATGCCGGAAGAGTCGGCGCGCACCGCGTTCGTCGCCCTGCACGTTCCGCTGGGCGCCGGCCTCGCGTGGACCGTGACCGACTCGCGTCCCGCCGCGTCCGCCGCCCGCGTCGTCGTCGCGCTCTTCGCCGTCGTGCACGGCGGCTTGCACTACCGCCTTCGACGCGACCCGGCGTACGCCTTCCACTCGGTGCTGTCCGTGACCCTGATCGCGGGGGCTGCCGCCTGCGGTGCCGCCTACGTGCTGGCGGTGCTGTTCGGTTGAGGCGACCCGGCGGCTGCTACTGCACGCGGATCGTGGCCAGCCCCGTGGCGTCGCTCACGCCGGTCGCGGAGGCGCGGAACGCGACGACGTAGTTTCCGCGGGTCGGGCTCGCCGGCACGGTCACTGTGGCCAGCGTCCCGGAGCCCGAGGTGATCTGGGCCGGCGCGAAGCTCGCGGTCCACCCCGTGGGAAGTCCCTCGGCGGAGACCGTGACGGCACCGGTGAACCCGCCGGACCGCGTGAGAGCGATGGAGACCTGCGCACCCACCGGGACGGCAAGGACCGGGACAGGGTCCGGGTTGGTCACGGTGATGCTGATGCCGAGGGGCGTCGGGGCGGGCCCAGCCGGGCTGTCGGCGCCGCCGCACGCGGTCGCGCTGACGACGGGGATGAGTAAGGGGATGATGCGGCGCAGAAGCGAAGGCATGGTCGAAACGGGATGGGCAGGTCGGGCGCGAAACCGCGTCGCCGTGCGTCGAGATTACGCGCTGGCGTCATGGCGTGGGAGTGGCGGGGGGACGATCCGGCGTCCGCCCGGCAGGGACGGCCATGCCGAAGTTCCGCGCCGGCGTGCATGATCAGGGCGTGGGCACCGAGCCGCTCCCGCCAACGGGCCTGACCAGCGCCGAGGCCGCCGCGCGCCTCGCCCGCGACGGTCCGAACGCGGTCGCGTCGCAGTCGCGGACGTCGCCGGTGCGGCGGCTCGGGGCCCTGCTGGCCAACCCGCTCGCGCTGCTGCTGCTCGTGCTGGCGTCCGTCGCGACGGCGCTGGGGGACCGCCGGTCGGCCGTCGTCATGGTGGTGATGCTGGTGATCGGGGTCGTCCTGCGGTTCGTGCGCGAGTCGCGGGCGGACCGGGCCGCGACGGACCTGCAGGGGCTGATTCGCGTCAGCGCGCGGGTCCTCCGTGACGGAGCGCCGCGCGCCGTGCCGCTGGCCGAGGTGGTCGTGGGGGACGTAGCACTGCTCGCGGCCGGGGACCTGATTCCCGGGGACGGCGAAGTGCTGGTCGCGCGCGACCTGTATGTGAACGAGGCGTCGCTGACCGGGGAGTCGCTCCCGGTCGGGAAGGGGAAGTCCCACGAGGCGGCGGCAGCGCGCGCCCGGGTGCGGCTGGGCACCAGTGTCCAGAGCGGCACGGCCACCATGCGCGTGACCGCCACCGGGGGGCGCACGGAGTTCGGGCGGATGGCCGGCTCCCTGGCCGCCGTCGAACTGCCGACGGCGTTCGATCGCGGCATCGGCCGGTTCACCTGGCTCATGGTGGGCTTCGTCGCGACGATGGCGCCGATCGTGTTCGTCGTCACGGGCGTCACGAAGGGCGACTGGGGGCAGGCGCTCTTCTTCGCGCTTGCGGTGGCGGTGGGGCTGACGCCGGAGTTGCTGCCGGCGATCGTCTCGGTGTGCCTGACGTCCGGCGCCGTCGCCCTCTCGCGGCGCAAGGTGATCGTGCGCCGGCTCGACGCGATCCAGAACTTCGGCGCGATGGACGTGCTGTGTACCGACAAGACGGGGACGCTGACGCAGGACGTCGTCGTGCTGCAGCGCCACCTGGACGCCGGCGGGATCGACTCGGCGCGGGTGTTGCGCGACGCGACCCTCGTGAGCCACTTCCAGACGGGGCTTCGGAGCGTCCTCGACGAGGCGATCCTCACGCACGCGACGGAACTGGCACCGGGGTCGCTCGAGGGTTGGGGGCGGCTCGACGAGCGCCCCTTCGACTTCGAGCGTCGCATCATGTCGGTGCTGGTCGGCGATCCCGGCGGCGTCCCTGTCCTGGTGGCAAAGGGGGCGCCGGAGGCGGTGCTCACCCGCTGTACGACGTGGATGGACGGGGAGCGCGTGGCGCCGCTCGACGCCGATCGCGCGGCCGCGATCACGGCCCAGGCGGAGCGGCTGAGCCGCGACGGCTTCCGGGTGCTCGCCGTGGCCGTGCGTCCGGGCGCGTCAATGGAGGAGCGGGGTCTGGCGTTCGTCGGCCACTGCGCCTTCCTGGATCCGCCGAAGGACTCCGCCGCCCCCGCCCTGCGGGCGCTGTCGGCGGGTGGCGTGGCGGTGAAGGTCCTCACGGGGGACGACGTGCACGTCACCCAGTGCGTCTGCCGCGCCGTGGGGATCCCCGATGCCGCCCCCCTCACGGGGACGGCGATCGACGCGATGGACGACGCGGCACTCGCCGACGCCGCCGAACGCGCGACGATCTTCGCGCGGATGACGCCGGCACACAAGGCGCGCGTGATCCGCGCGCTGCAGGCGCGGCGACACGTCGTGGGCTTCCTTGGCGACGGTATCAACGACGCGCCGGCGCTGCGCGCCGCCGACGTCGGTGTCTCCGTGGACTCCGCCTCGGACGTCGCGAAGGACTCGGCCGACATCATCCTGCTGGACAAGAGTCTGCAGGTGCTCGAGGCCGGGATGCGCGAGGGGCGCAAGGTCTTCGTGAACGTTCTGAAGTACCTGCGCATGGGGGCGAGCTCGAACGTGGGCAACATGCTGAGCGTGCTGGGCGCGAGCGCGCTGCTGCCGTTCGTGCCGATGGCACCGATCCAGCTGCTGACGAAAAACCTGCTGTACGACCTGTCGCAGGTGCCGATCCCGGGCGACCGTGTGGATGACGAGGACGTCGCGCGTCCCCGGCCGTGGGACGTCGGGGCGATCGCGCGGTACATCGCCGGCGTGGGACCGCTCAGCTCGATCTTCGACTACGTGACGTTCGCGGCGATGTGGTGGCTCTTCGGGGCGCGATCGCCGGCCGAGGCGTCGCTGTTCCAGACGGGCTGGTTCGTGGAGTCGGTCGCATCGCAGACGCTCGTCATCCACGTGATCCGCACGAACCGCGTCCCGTTCCTGCAGAGCCGCGCAAGCGGCGCGCTCATGGGCACGACGGTGGCCGTCGTCGCCGCCGCGGCGGCGCTGCCCTTCACGGGCCTCGGTCGCACGCTCGGCCTGGTGCCGCTCCCCCCGCGCTACTGGGGCGTCCTGGCTGGGACGCTCGTCGCATACCTCTCGCTGACCTGGGTGGTCAAGGGCTGGCTCGTGCGGCGGGGGTGGGCGTGACGCCGCTGGCACCGTTGCGCCGGCGCAGCCCCACCAGCACCATCCAGTCCATGCCTCGTCCTCTGCATCCCGAACGGCACTACACCGCGCGCGTCGGTTGGCTTCGCGCGGCCGTCCTCGGCGCCAACGACGGGCTCGTCTCGACGGCGGCCCTCGTGGTGGGGGTCGCGGCGGCGGGGACATCGCGATCGGCAATGCTGCTGTCGGGCGTGGCCGGCCTCGTGGCGGGCGCGATGTCCATGGCGGCCGGCGAGTACGTCTCGGTCAGCTCGCAGGCCGACACCGAACGCGCGGACCTCGAGCGGGAGCGCCTGGAACTGCAGGCGGACCCCGACGCGGAGCGCGACGAGCTCGCGCGGATCTACGTCGCGCGCGGTCTCGACCCCTCGCTGGCGCACCAGGTGGCGCGACAGCTGACGGCGCACGACGCCCTCGGGGCGCACGCGCGCGACGAGTTGGGGATCACGGAGGCGCTCTCGGCGCGGCCGGTGCAGGCCGCGCTCGCGTCGGCGGCGACCTTCGCGGTCGGGGCGGCGTTTCCCCTGCTGGTGGCCGCGCTCGCCCCGCCGGCGCGGGCGATCGTCACCGTGTCCGCGACCTCGCTCGCGGCGTTGGCGGCGCTCGGGGCCCTCGCCGCCGGGGCAGGCGGCGCGGGACGCCTGCGCGCCGCGGTCCGCGTGTCGTTCTGGAGCGCTCTGGCGCTCGGGATCACGGCGCTGGCCGGACGCCTGTTCGGCGCGGCCGTGTAGCGCGCAGCCGGCCGCGGCGTCGCGGCGGCATCGCGCGAGCGCGCTACGGGAACTGCGGTGGCGCGACCCGCCGCCGGGTTGCCTGCTCGAAGGCGTACGCGATCCCGATCAGGACCGGCTCGCTGCACGCCAGGCCGGTGAAGGTGACGTTGTACGGCGCCGGCTTCGGGTCGAAGCCCTTGGGGAACCCGGCCGCGCCGTCGCCGGCGGGGACGAACGTCCACGGCACCGTCACCGACGGATAGCCGGGACGCGACGCGACGCCGGCGCTCGCCACGGCGGGGAACAGCAGGGCGTCGAGCCGATGGGCCTGCATCGCAGCGTCAATGCCGTACGTCCCGGCGAGCGCGACATCCTTGCGGCGATCGGCCTCGTAGCGGGCGCGATCCTGCTGCACGTCCATCTCATCGGAGATGTCGAGCAGCGCCTGCCCGTACTTGATCGCCCCGGCGCGCTGGTGCGTGATGTTCCACTGCCGCAGGGCGGTGAGCGACGCGACCGGCGCGCGATCGCCGAGCGAGGCGAGCCACGCGTTGAAGTCGCGCTTCATGCCGTACTTGAGCACCACGGAGCAGTCGGCGTCGCGGCCTTTGGCCTGCTCGAGCCCGCTGCACGGATTCCACGCGAGGACGTTCCGGCCCGCTGCGGTGTCGCGTACGCTCGGAAGGTCAGCCGGATCCACGATGACGGCCCCGCGCGCCGCGAGGACCGCGATCGCGGAGTCCATCGCCGCGCGCTGGGCGCGCCCGAGGCCGCCACGGAACCGCACGCCCGGCACCGGCGGCGCCGTGTCGTAGAAGAAGGCGCGGGGGATGCCGATGCGCGCCCCCTCGAGTCGCGTCGTGTCGAGGAAGGCGGTGTAGTCGCGCCCCGCCGGGGGCGGGCAGGCCTTTGTGGCCGGATCGTTCGGGTCGGGGACCGCGGTCTCCATGGCGCCGAGCAGGATCGCGGCGTCGCGCACGGTGCGCGCCATCGGTCCCGGCGTGTCCTGATCGGCGGTGATCGGGATGACGCCGTACCGGCTGATCCGCCCGACCGTCGGCTTGATGCCGACGAGGAAATTCTGCATCGAGGGGCTCAGGATGGAGCCCGAGGTCTCGGTCCCCACGTTCGCCGCCCAGAAGCTGACGTTGGTGCCGGTGCCGGAGGACGAGCCGCCCGTGGTGAGCACCGGCCGCCCGTCGAACGTCGCGTCGCGCGGGTCACGGCGGGAATCCCACGGGTTCATGCCGTAGCCGTTGAGCCCGTTGTAGTTCGCGGGCATCCCGCTCGCCGTCCAGTTGGCGAGCTCGGTGAGCTGCGTCTTGGCGAGGATGATCGCCCCCGCGGCCTTGAGCTGCGTCGTGAGCGTGGCGTCGTACGGCACCATGAGGTCGGCGAACGCGAGGGCGCCGCCGGTCGTGGGCATCGTGACGTCGTGGATGTTGTCCTTGAGGGCGATCGGGATGCCGTGCAGCGGACCGAGGATCCGCCCCTGCGCACGGAGCCGGTCGAGCGAGTCGGCGATGGCGAGCGCCCGAGGGTTCACGGTGATGGTCGCACGCAGGCGGACGTCGTAGGTGCCGATGCGGGCGAGGTACTGCCGCACCAGCTCGCGCGAGGTCACGCGCTGCTGCTCGAGCGCGGTGCGAAGGTCGGCGAGACTCGTCTCGACCACGGAGACCGGCGCAGCGGGCCGCCGCAATTGGCCCCCGGCGATGACGGGCAGGAGCGCGAGCGTCAGGAGCGCGAGCGTCAGGAGCGCGAGCGTCGGGAGCGCGAGCGTCGGGAGCGCGAGCGTCGGGAGCGCGAGCGTCGGGAGCGCGAGCGTCGGGAGCGCGAGGGCGAGACGGGGAGCGCGACGGCGGGGGCTGGCGGACATCGGGCGGCGGAAACGGGGAGCGAGCGGTCGGTTAACGCCGGAAGATGCGCTTCCGGATGCCGGGCTCGCCATCGCGCCGGACGGTCGCGGGCGGCGGCCGACGCCGCCGCGTAACTTCGGGCATGCCCGGTCACCATGTGCGCGGGGGGGCTCCCCTTCTCCGGCCTTGCCGCCCGCAGCACCCGTGAAGGCCGCAGCGCGGGCCGCCCTCCTGCGCGCACTCGAGGCGCGCTTCGCCGCGCACCCGGTCCGACACCGTGGCATCACTTGGCGCGAGGTCGCGGCCCGGCTCGCCGACCGGCCGGCGTCGCTCGCGGTGCTGGAGGCCATGGAGCGCACCGGCGGCGAACCCGACGTCATCGGCGCGATGGCGGACGGACGCGTGACCTTCTGCGACTGCGCGCCCGAGTCCCCCGCCGGCCGCCGCAGTCTGTGCTACGACCCCGAGGCGCTCGAGCGGCGCAGGGAGAACAAGCCGGCAGGCAGCGCCGTCGGTATGGCCGCGGAACTCGGCGTCGCCCTCCTGACGGAGGCGCAGTACCGGGCCCTGCAGCAGCTCGGCGAGTTCGACCGCAAGACGTCGAGCTGGATCCTCACCCCCCCGGACGTCCGCGCCCTCGGGGGCGCGCTCTTCTGCGACCGGCGGTACGGACAGGTCTTCACGTACCACAACGGTGCGGAGTCGTACTACGGCGCGCGTGGCTTCCGCGGCCGGATCGACATCTAGCCCCCTCCCGTTCATGCCCCCAGTCGTCAGGATCGCCCTCGCCAACGTCCCCGTCGTGTCATCGCGCGAAGCGGCGCTCGCCCACGTCCTCGACGCCGTCGCCGAGGCCGGCGCGCGCGGCGTGCGGGTCGTGTGCTTCCCGGAGTGCTATGTCCCCGGCTACCGGTGGAACGGCGTCCCTTCGCCGCCCCCCGACGCGTCGTTCCTCGAGTCGGCGTGGGCCCGGGTCGCCGACGCCACGCGCGGCGCCGGGCTGACCACGATCCTCGGGACCGAGCGCATCACGCCGCAGGGGCTGCAGATCAGCGCGGCGGTCTTCGACGCCGATGGCACACTGCAGGGGTGGCAGGACAAGGGACAGCTCGACCCGGACGAAGAGGCGATGTACCCCGCCTTCGGCGCGAGCCGGCGCGTGTTCACGGCGGGTCCGCTCACGTTCGGGATCGTGATCTGCCACGAGGGATGGCGGTACCCGGAAACGGTGCGGTGGGCCGTGCGGCGCGGAGCGCAGGTGGTGTTCCACCCGCATGCGCACGTCGCGGAACCGGGCAGTTACCGGCCGACGTCGTTCCTCGATCCCGCCAACACGTTCCACGAGAAGGCGCTGCTGTGCCGCGCCGCGGAGAACACCTGCTGGATCGCGTCGGTGAACGCCGCGAGCGAGGGATCGGGCATCACGTCCGCGGTCGTACGACCCGACGGGACGGTGTTGGCCTGGCAACCCTACGGCGTCCCGGGCCTGCTCGTGGCCGACCTCGACCTCTCGCTCGCGACCGGCCGGCTGGCGGCGAGGTGCCGGACATCGCCGCTCTGACGTGGCGACGCATGGTCGCGGCATCGCTGCGCGAGTGCCAGCGTCGCTGCGGCGGAGGCCGCGGCCACCAGGGCCCCCGGCACGCCGAGCGCCGGCAGCGGGGCATCGAAGACGTCGAACAGGACATGCCACGGCAGCGTGGGCAGCAGCAGGCTCGTGACACCGATCGCTAATCCCGCGACGGCCCATGCTCCCCCCCAGAGTACGCTGAGGACGACCGTACCTCGCAGGCGTCGCAACGCTGTGGTGGCCATTTGCGTGAGTGTAGTGTCACGTACTTTGCCATGACAAGCGAGACTGACTCCCTTCACCACCGCACCATGCTCGCACGTCGCCTTCGCGCTGTCGTTCGAAACGCCGTCCTGTGGGGACTCGGCTGGTTCCTCGCCGGCCTCGGTCTGGTGACCACCCTGATGCTCACCGGCATGGCGCCGAGGGACGCGACGTGGTTCCGCGCCATCGGGCTCGCCGCTCGCGTCGGGGTCGTCGGCGGATTCGCCGGTGCGATCTTCGCGCTGGCCACCGTCCTGCTCTACCGCGGACGCCGGATGCGCGAGATGAGCTGGGTCCGCTTCGCGCTCGCGGGGGCGGTCGTCTCGGCGACGATGATTCCGCTGTTCCTGCAGTTGCTCAATGTCATCTCGGGGGACAGCCCGGTGGCGTGGTCCGAATTGACCGACGACATTCCGCTGCTCGCGGTGCTCGGCGGCGGCGCGGCGGCCACCTGGCTCGCGCTGGCGCAACGGGCCGAGCGGCGCGAGACCATGGCGGACGCCGCCGAGACGCCGGCTGCCCCGAACGGTCTGCCCCGCCCCCTCGCCGCACCCGTGTCGCACGCCCACGCCCCCCAGCGATGAACCGCTGCCCCTGCACCGGCCCGCACGACGGCCGCCGCATCGTCCTCACCGGCGGCCCGGGGGCGGGCAAGTCGGCGGTGCTGGAGCTCGCGCGCCTGTTCTTCTGCGAGCACGTACGTCCGCTCCCCGAGGCGGCGAGCATCGTCTTCGGCGGGCGCTTCCCGCGGAACGGCACGGTGGTGCTGCGGCAGGCGGCGCAGCGGGCGATCTACCACGTGCAGCGGGCCCTCGAGTTCACCGAGGAGCAGGGGACCGCGGCGGTCGTGCTCTGCGACCGCGGCACGCCCGACGGCGCGGCGTACTGGATGGGCGAGGGCGACCTCTGGCGCGCCGTCGGGACCACGCGGGACGTCGAGCTGGCGCGGTACCACGCGGTGATCCACCTGCGCACGCCGTCGTCACCGCTGGCGTACGACGACTCGAACCCGCTTCGCATCGAGACGCTCGGCGAGGCCCGGGCGATCGACGAGCGCATCGCCGGGACGTGGGCGGGTCATCCGCGGGTCTTCGAGATCCCGGCGACGGAGGACTTCCTGACGAAGGCGGTCCATGCCCTGCGACACCTGCGCGACCTCATGCCCGACTGCTGTCGCGCACGCGTGCGGGACTTCCCGTGGCCGGCGGACGGCGAGCCGCCGATGGCCTGAGGGTCGGCGGGTCCGGGCGGCAGCGGCACCGATGTCGTCGGGCAAATGGCCTAGCCGCATGAGGGGTTCGCCGATTGCCGGCGGTCGGCACCCGCCCCCATGATGGCGAGGCAGACCCTTCAACCCCGAGCGGACGATGCCACAGAATCCCGTGATCTGGTTCGAGATCTACGTGCAGGACATGCCGCGCGCCCGTCGCTTCTACGAGACCGTGCTGGACCGAGCGCTGACGAAGATGCCGGTGGACGGGCTCGAGATGTGGTCCTTCGCCGACGTGCCCGAGGCCGAGGGCTCGGCTGGGGCACTCGTGCAGGCCCCGCCGGGGATGGCGTCGGGCGGGAACAGCACGATCGTGTACTTCGCGTGCGCCGACTGCGCCGTCGAGGCCGGACGCGTCGCGGCGGCAGGCGGGAAACTCGTCCGGCCCAAGATGTCCATCGGGCCGTTCGGATTCGTCGCGATGGCGGAGGACCCGGACGGCAACTACCTCGGCCTGCACTCGATGACGTAGGCCGCGCGGGCGTCCGTGCGGCGCGCTCACCGCCCGGGCAGGCGTCGGTGACGCGCCGTCGGTGACGCGCCGTCGGTGACGCGCCGTCGGTGACGCGCCGTCGGTGACGCGCCGTCGGCGATGCGCAACGGGCGCGCCGGCCGCAGCCGACGCGCCCGTCACCCGACCAGCACCAACCCTCAGCGCGTGGCGAGGTCGAAGCGGTCGGCGTTCATGACCTTCACCCACGCGGCGACGAAATCGCGCGCGAACGTCTCGCGCGCGTCGTCCTGGGCGTACACCTCGGCGAGTGCACGCAGGATCGAGTTCGACCCGAAGACGAGGTCCACGCGCGTGCCGGTCCACTTCACGTCGCCGGTGGCGCGGTCGCGCCCCTCGAACACCCCCGTCGCGCCGGCCATCGGGGCCCAGGCGACGTCCATGTCGAGCAGGTGGCGGAAGAAGTCGTTGGAGAGGGTCTCCGGCCGGTCGGTGAAGACGCCATGGCGGCTGTTGCCGTGGTTGGCGCCGAGCACGCGCAGGCCTCCGACGAGCACCGTCATCTCGGGCGCGGTGAGCGTGAGGAGCTGCGCGCGATCCACCAGCAGTTCCTCGGGGGAGGCGGTGTAGTCCTGCCGCTGCCAGTTGCGGAAGCCGTCGGCGATCGGCTCGAGGGCGGCGAACGACGCGGCATCGGTCTGCTCGGCCGAGGCATCCATGCGGCCCGGGGTAAAGGGCACCTCGAGCGCCAGCCCCGCCTTCTTCGCGGCGGCCTCGATGGCAGCGCCGCCGGCGAGGACGATGAGGTCGGCAAGCGAGATCCGCTTGCCGCCCGCCGCCGCGGCGTTGAAGTCGCGCTGGATCGTCTCGAGGATCTCGAGCGCCCGCGCGAGCTTGGCCGGCTGGTTGACCTCCCAGTCCTTCATGGGGGCGAGTCGGATGCGCGCCCCGTTGGCGCCGCCCCGCTTGTCGGAGCCGCGGAACGAGCTCGCCGAGGCCCACGCGGTCGCCACGAGCTGGCCGATGGGAAGCCCGGATGCCAGGATGCGCGCCTTGAGGGCGGCGACATCCGCGGCGTCCACGAGCGGATGGTCCACCGCCGGGATGGGGTCCTGCCAGATGAGCACCTCGGCCGGCACGAGCTTGCCGAGGTAGCGCGCCCGCGGCCCCATGTCGCGGTGCGTGAGCTTGAACCACGCGCGCGCGAAGGCGTCGGCGAGCTGCTCGGGGTGCTTGTGGAAGCGCTCCGAGATCTTGCGATACTCGGGATCCATCTTCATCGCCATGTCGGCGGTGGACATCATCGGCGCGCTGCGCTTGGCCGGATCGTGCGCGTCGGGCACGAGCGCCTTCGCGGCGGGATCCGTCGGCGTCCACTGCCAGGCGCCGGCCGGACTCTTGGTGAGCTCCCAGTCGTAGCCGAGGAGCATGTCGAAGTAGCCGTTGTCCCACCGGGTGGGATTGGGCGTCCATGCACCCTCGAGGCCGCTGGTCGTCGCGTGGACGCCCAGGCCGGTGCCGAGCGTGTTGTGCCAGCCGAGGCCCTGGGCCTCGATCGGCGCGCCCTCCGGCTCCGGCCCGACCAGCGCCGGGTCGCCGGCGCCGTGCGCCTTGCCGAAGGTGTGCCCGCCGGCGGTGAGGGCGACGGTTTCCTCGTCGTTCATCGCCATGCGGGCGAAGGTCTCGCGGATGTCGCGCGCGGAGGCGAGCGGATCGGGCTTGCCGTTCGGGCCCTCGGGATTCACGTAGATGAGGCCCATCTGCACGGCGGCGAGCGGCTGCTCGAGCTCGCGGTCCCCCGAGTAGCGCTTGTCGCCCAGCCACTCGGCCTCGGGGCCCCAGTAGATGTCCTGCTCGGGCTCCCAGACGTCCTCGCGTCCGCCACCGAAGCCGAAGGTCCTGAAGCCCATGGACTCGAGGGCGACGTTGCCCGCGAGAATGAAGAGGTCGGCCCACGAGAGCTTGTTCCCGTACTTGCGCTTGACCGGCCAGAGCAGGCGGCGCGCTTTGTCGAGGTTCCCGTTGTCCGGCCAGCTGTTGAGCGGGGCGAAGCGCTGCGAGCCGTTGCCCGCGCCACCCCGGCCGTCGGCGGTGCGGTACGTGCCGGCCGCGTGCCACGCCATCCGGATGAAGAACGGCCCGTAGTGCCCCCAATCCGCCGGCCACCACGGCTTCGAGTCGGTCATGACCACGTGCAGGTCGGCGACGACGGCATCGAGGTCGAGGGTGCTGAACTCGCGGGCGTAGTCGAAGTCGGCGCCGAGGGGATTGCCGGCGGGCGGGTTCTGGTGGAGCATCGCGAGGTTGAGCTGGTTCGGCCACCAGTCGCGGTTGGACCGGCCACCGGCCTTCGCCGGGCTCGTGCCGTGCATGACGGGGCACTTCCCGGCGCTGCCGCTCGAAGGGTGTTCCATAAGGGGCGTTCGTCCTGATGAGGGGGGTGCGGAGTCAGGGGCGCGACGTCGTCGGCGCGAAGGGCGCGCGCGGACGCAGGCCGCCACGGGAGAAGGATAGGGCGGCCGGACATCCGGTACAACGGCGGGGCAGCGCGCGCCGTCGGCCGGGACTACACGCCGAATTGCGTCAGGTGGTGGTCGAGATGCTTGCCGAAGAGCACCTGCCATTCGCCGGCGGTGAGCGGCCCGAAGGAGAACGACTCGCGTCCGTCGAATGCCGCGCGGCCCTCGTCGGCCACGCGCCGCAGGTAGGCGGCGAGCCGCGCCTTTTCGGCGTCGAAGTCGCGCGTGCCCTCGATGCGGAATGCCGGCGCCGTCGGGGCGTTGCGGGGGTAGGGCTTCGGTCCCACGACGCCCGGACGGACGAACGTGCGCAGGAGCCACCGCACGAACGGCTTCGGGCGGGGATGCCGCGCGTCGTACAGCATTTCGTACGCCACGTTCAGGTGCGCGAGCATCGCGGCGGGGGACATCCGCCCCCACCGGGGCCGGTCGTACGGGGACAGGGCGTCGAGGCGCCGCAGTTGCGCGGTGACGGTCGCCGAGTCGAAGACGTCGGGATACTGCGACATCGGGGTGAGGGGTGCGGGGATCGAGGTGACGACCGCGCGGCACGCGCGGCGATGCAGTGGCGGGGCGCCGCTCGCTACGCCCCCGGACCCGGGGCAACGCGCCAGATCTCGCCGCCGTCCGTCGCGACATAGAGCGCACCGTCCGGCCCCTGCACGAGCGACCGATGGCGCGCCGCCGGCACGGCGGCATTCACCGCCGCGGTGACGGCGCCGGTCGGGCCGATCGTGAGTATCACCAGCCGCTGCGCTCCCATGATCCCGACCGCGAGCCGCCCATTCCATCCCCGCCACTGGGAACCGGTCAGGAAGGTCGCCGGACCCAAGCCCTGGGAGGCCGATCCATTGCTCCACGCCGCGGGCAGCGCGCCGGGAAATCGCGCGGCGTCCGTCATCGGCATCGTCGCCGGATTCCCGGCGTAGCCGCAGTAGCCGCCGGGACACGAGAGCCCCGGGCGGTTCTGCGGATCCCAGCCCCCGTTGCCGCCGGCGACGAGGCGCGTGACCTCGTCGCTGTGGTTGGGCCCATGCTCGGCCACGTACACCGCACCGGTGCCGGGCTGGAAGGCGATCCCCTGCACGTTGCGGTGCCCGTAGGAGAAGATGCGGGCGTCGAAGCCGGGCGGGGGGGCGTTGCCGGGCGCTGGTGCGCCGCTGGTCGTCACGCGGAGGACCTTGCCGCCGAGCCAGGTGGGATGCTGCGGCAGAGGACCGCTGTGGTTGTCGCCGGTGCCGACGTACAGGAAGCCGTCGGGGCCGAAACGGATGCGGCCGCCGCTGTGCGCACCGGCCCCGCCGACGGCGTTGCCGACGTCCTTGTAGCGAATGTCGGTCACGATGTCGGTGCGGCTGCCCGCCACGGTGAAGCCGGTGTCGAGTTCGATCCGCACGACGCGGTTGGTGCGGGGTGCGGTCGAGAGGTTCGACGCCATGAAGACGTACACGCGCCGGTTCACCGCGAAGTCGGGATCGAGCGCGACACCGTGGACGCCGCTCTGCCCCTCGCAGAAGAGGTCGGGCGCGACGAGCGCGGCGCCGCTCGTGCCGAAGAGGCGCACCACCGTCCCCGTCGGTTGTCGTACGGAGAGGCCGCGGCAGCGCTCGGTGAAGAACATCGCGCCGTTCGGGGCGAAGGCGATGTCCCATGGTCCGCTCAGCCCGCTCAGGACCACCGTCCGCGCAAGCGCCGGGGTGTCGGCGCCGGCCGGCTCAGGGGCCGATGTCGAGCCGGTGGACGCCTGGCAGGCCACGAGGGAGGAGGCCAGCACGAGCGGCGCGGCCGCCCGGCGGGAGAGACGGATTCGGCGCATGGGCGGATGCTCGCCGGACGCGATCATCCGCGCCATTCCGCTGCGGGCGGCGCGGCCCCTGCTATGTTCCGACTGTCCCCGTATGCGCGAACCCCCGATGCCCATCCCCGCCCGCCCGTTGCCGTCGCGCACGGGTCTCCTCGCCGGAGGTGCCATGCTGGCCATCCTCTCGGGCTGCACGTCCCTGACCTCCCGCTTCGACGACACGCTCGAACGGCAGGCCGCCGCCCAGCCCCTGCGCGACACGTCGCGCGTCTCCGAGGCGGATCTCGCCCGGCTGCCCGCACCCGTGGCGACCTACCTGCGCCGCGCGGGCGTCGTCGGGCGCCCGCGGGTGCACAACTTCGTGGTGGAGATGGACGCGCGGCTCAACCAGGGCCTGGGCAAGCCGTGGATGGAGACGCCGGTGCTGCAGGTGAGCTTCGTGGAGCGGCCGGCCCGGCTGTTCCTCCTCAAGACGACGATGAAGGGGCTGCCGGTGACCGGACTGCACGAGTACGCCGACGTCGCAGCGCACATGCGGATCCGCGTCGCGGGACTCTACGACGTGGTGGACGCCTCGGGCGACGCCTTCACGCGCGCGGAGACGGTCACGATGCTCAACGACTTCTGCATCATGGCCCCGGCCGTGCTGGTGGATCCGCGCTTCTCGTACGAGGCCGTGGACGCGTCGTCCGCGCGCGTGACCTTCACCAACGGTCCGCATCGCGTCACGGCGACGCTGTTCTTCGACGCCGACGGCGACCTTGTGGACTTCAGCTCGGACGACCGGCGGGCGCTGCCCGACGACGGGGACCGCTGGACGACGCCGCTGCGCGCGTACCGCGACTTCGGCGGGACGCGGCTGGCGGGCGAAGGAGACGCGATCTGGCACTACCGGGACAAGCCGCCGTGGACGTACGGGGTGTTCGCGATCCGGTCGGTCCGCTACAACGTGCCGGCGGCCGACCTGCCCCGCGCCCGTCAGTTGCAGGGCCGGCGGTAGGCGGGCGCCGCCGGTTGCGCCGGCCTCGGGCACCGGCGCACATTGGCGAGCATGCGGTCCTGCGTTGGAACGGTCACGGTGCGCGCGACGCCGTCGCGCCTGTTCGCCCTGTACGCCGACTCGGCCGGCTGGGCGCGGTGGGATCCCGACATCCGCGCCGCCACGCTCGATGGCCCGTTCGCCGTGGGCTCGACCGGTTCGATCAGCCCGAAGCAGGGACCGACGACGACGATCCGCCTGACGCGCGTCGTGCCCGACCGCGCCTTCGACGCCGAGGCGCGCCTGCCGGGATGCACGATGCGGTTCGAGCACGAACTCGAGGCGCGCGGCGCCGAAACGGTGGTGACGCACCGGGTCGTCTTCGAGGGGCCGATGGCATGGCTCTTCGGCCGCCTGATCGGTGCGCAGATCGACAAGGGAATGGCCGGCACGCTGGCGGGCCTCAAGCAGGCGGCCGAGGCCGCCTAGCATCGCGCAACGATCTCGCGTCCTCCCGTGCTCTCTCGCCTCCTCACCGCCCGTTCCGTGCCGCTCCGGCTCGCCGCGATCGTCCTCGCCCTCGCCCTGCTCTCCACCGATTCACGGGCGCAGGCCGGCCACCAGCATCATGACCACGGGGCCGGCCTGCCGCCGGTGACGCTCCCCGCCGGCTCGATCGTCACCGAGGCGGACGTGCGGTTCATGCAGGGGATGATCGCGCACCACGCGCAGGCGGTGGTGATGTCGCGCATGGCGGCGGCGCGGGGCGCCAGCCCGCGCGTGCTCAAGCTGGCGCAGAAGATCGACCTCGCGCAGGCGGGCGAGATCGCGCTCATGCAGGATTGGCTGCGCGGCTACGGCCAGTTCGCGCCCGACACGTCGTCGTGGCGCGGCATGACCATGCCGGGGATGCTCACCGCCGGCGACCTCGCGCAGATGGACGCCTCGAGCGGGCGGGACTTCGACCGGCTGTTCCTGCGCCTGATGATCCGCCACCACGAAGGGGCGCTGTCCATGGTGGCGGACCTCCTCAAGACGGCGCGGGCGGCGCAGGAGGTGGACATCAACGTGTTCGCGAACGACGTCGAGACCACGCAGACGGCCGAGATCGGTCTGATGCGCCAGATGCTGCTGGAATACTGACCTCCACCGGGAGTCCGCACCGATGTCCATGCCCCGCGCCGCGCACGCCGCCGCGCCGACCCTCCTGCTCGCCCTCGCGACCGCAGCAGCACTCGGCGCCCAGACGTACCCGAGCGCGACCGATCCGCGCAACGGTCTCAAGCCGGGCCTCCACAACGCCGGCATCGCCATCCAGGGGATGACGCTCGTCTCGGCGACGCCCAAGCCGGCCGCCTTCGACTCGACGCGCGGGCTGACGTTCGTCAACTCCGATCTCGCCTTCCGGAAGAACCTCCTCTACATGGGGAACTTCGCCGGGTTCACGATCTACGACATCAGCGACGCGGCGAAGCCCCAACTGCTGTCGGTCGTCGAGTGCATCACGTCGCAGGGCGACCCGTCGATCGTGGGGAACCTGCTGTTCGTCTCCGCGGAGGGGGGCGGCAACCGCAAGGACTGCGCGAAGGGCGGCGTGAAGGATCCCTCGGAGCACATGACCGGCGTGCGCATCTACGACGTCTCGAACCCGCGGGCGCCGCGACTCGTGAAGAACGTCGAGACGTGCAAGGGGTCGCACACCCACACGGTGATCCCGCACCCGACGGATCGGCGGACGGTCTTCCTCTACGTCTCCGGCCAGCAGGGGGCGCGAGCGGCGAGCGAGCTCGCGGGCTGCCGCAACGGCTCGAACCCGGCCGACGAGACGAACTCGCTCTACCGCCTCGACATCATCAAGGTGCCGCTCGACCGGCCGCAGGACGCCGAGGTGATCAGCGGGGCGCGGATCTTCACCGGGCTCGGGCCGGCACCGGCGCGGGGCGGTCGGGCGCGGCCGGCGCGGACGATCCCCGGCGCGGACAGCGCGATGATGGCGGAGATGGCGTCCGGCGGCCCGCGCAACTGCCATGACGTGACGGCGTATCCCGCGCTCGGGTTGCTGGCCGGCGCGTGCGGGAGCTACGGGCTGCTGGTGGACATCTCGAACCCCGAGAAGCCCGTGCGGCTCGATGCCGTGGCCGACACGAACTTCTCGCTCTGGCACACGGCGGTGTTCTCGAACGACGGGTCGAAGGTCGTCTTCACCGACGAGTGGGGCGGCGGCACCTCGCCCAACTGTCAGGCGATGCATCCGCTCGAGATGGGCGGCAACACGACGCTGGTGATCGGGAAGGACCGCAAGTTCACGCAGCACGCGTACTTCAAGATTCCGACGGCCCAGAGCGCGCAGGAGAACTGCGTCTCGCACAACGGGTCGCTGATCCCGGTGCCGGGGCGCGACATCATGGTGCAGGGCTGGTACCAAGGGGGCGTGGACGTCATCGACTTCACCGACCCGGACAAGCCGGTGGAGATCGGCTTCTTCGACCGCGGGCCGGTGGACTGGCCGGCCGCCGACGGCGCGGCCCCCGTGAGCCGTGGCCGCGGAACGATCGCCGGCTCGTGGGGGGCGTACTGGTACAACGGGCGCATCTATTCGGCGGAGATGGCCCGTGGGCTCGACATCCTCGAGCTGGCGCCGGGTCCGATGCTCTCGGCGAACGAGATCGCCGCAGCGAAGCTGGTGCAGTGGGAGGAGTTCAATCCGCAGAGCCAGCCCAAGGTCACGTGGCCGCCGGCGTTCGTGGTGGTGCGGGCGTACCTCGACCAGCTCGTGCGGAACGAGGGGCTGCCCGCGGCGCGGACGACGGCGATCGCGGCCGCGCTGGATGCGGCGGAGCGGCTGCGCGGCGGTGCGCGGAGAGCGGCGCTCACCACGCTGGCTTCCGAGGTGCAGAAGGACACGGACGGCGCGAAGGACGCGGCGAAGGACGCGGCGAAGGTGCGGACGATGGCGGGGGCGATCCGGGAGTTGGCGGCCGCGACGCGCTGAGGCCGAGGACAAGCGCCCCCCCGCGCGACACCGACCCACGCGCCCCTGCGACGCCCATGACCATGCCGTCCCGCCGAACCCTCCTCCGCGGCTCCGCCGCCGCGGCCGCGCTCGCCGCCCTCGGCCACCGCGCCGGCGGCCTCGACGCCGCGGAGCCCACGGCCGACGCACCGCCGCCCCCGCCCGCCGGCGTGCCGCCCGACGTACTCGCGGGCGACGAGGGCTACTGGCGACGCGTCGCGCGGCAGTACGACGTGACCGAGACGCCGGTCAACCTCGAGGCCGGCTACTTCGGCACGATGTCGCGGCCGGTGCTCGCGGCCTACCAGCGGCACATCGGGCGCGTGAACCGGGAGGGGGCGACCTTCGCCCGCCGCGAGTATCCGGCCATCGCACGCGCCGTCCGCGACCGGGTGGCGCGCGCGCTCGGCGTGGGGGCGGATGAAGTCGCGTTCGCGCGCAACGCCACCGAGGCGCTGCAGACGATGATCCGCCAGTACCGGGGCGTGGGCGCGGGCGACTCGGTGCTCTTCGCGGACCTCGACTACCCGGCGATGCAGGATGCCATGCGGGGCCTCGCGGCCGCGCGCGGGGCCACCGTGGCCACCCTCGAGATTCCCGAGCCGGCGTCGCGGCAGGGGGTGCTCGATGCCTACGCCGCCGCCCTAGAGCGTCACCCGCGGACCCGGCTCGTGCTGCTCACGCACGTCAACAACAAGACGGGGCTCGTGCACCCGGTGCGCGAGCTCACGGCGATGGCCGCCGCGCGCGGCGCCGAGGTCGTGCTCGATGCCGCGCACGCCTTCGGCCAGTTCCCCTTCACGCTCCCGGAGATCGGCGCACCGTTCGTCGGGGTGAACCTGCACAAGTGGGTCGGCGCACCGGTCGGCGTGGCGGCGTTCCATGTCCGGCGCGACCGGCTCGACGCGATCGCGCCGGCGCCCGGAGAGCCGCCGCCGCACGACCGCATTGACAGCCGGCTGCACACGGGAACGACCGACTTCGCGGCGGTGATGGCCATCGCGGACGCCCTCGACTTCCAGGACACGATCGGCGTCTCCAACAAGGCCGCGCGCCTGCGCCACCTGCGCGACCGGTGGGCGATCCCCGCGCGACGGATTCCCGGCGTGGACATCCTCACGCCGGACGATCCCGACCTCGTCGGCGCGATCACGAGCTTCCGGCTTCGGGGGGACGGTGACGAGCGCCGCAACGCGGGGCTCGCGCGAACGCTCGCCGAGGAGTTCGGCCTCTTCACGGTGGCGCGCTCGGGGCTGGCGCGGGGCGACTGCGTGCGCGTCACCCCGGCGCTGGCGACGCGCCCGGAGCACCTCGACCGGCTGGTGGAGGCGCTGCGCGTGCTGGCCGCGCGCTGATCGGCTGGCGGCGGGCGGGATCGGGGTGCAGCGTCAAGCGATCCTCACCCCTCTCCGCATGCCGCTCCTCGCGCCCGTCCTCACACGAAGCCTCGAGTCCGCGCTCGAGTGCGCATTCGCGTGCGCATTCGCGTGCGCAATCGCCGCCACCCCCGGCGACACCACGCATTACGACGTGTTCAACCACGGCCGCCTGGCCGGTGCCATGCAGGTGGTCACCGCCGGCGACTCGGTGCTCGTGCGGTACGGCCATCAGGACCGGCAGCGGGGCCCGGACGTGGTGGCGACGTACCGCTTCGCGCCCGACGGGACGCTGCGCTCACGGGTGGTGGCCACCGGGAACCGCATCACGCGGACGCCCCCCCGCGAGGCCGAGCGCGCGGAAGTGCGCGACGGCCGACTGGCATGGCGCGCCGGCCGCGACACGGGCAGCGTGCCGGTCGCGGCCGGTGCGTGGCCGCTCTCGTCGGTTGACCATCCCTACGAACTGGGGGCGTTGGCGCGCGCCCTGCTCGGTCGTCCCGGGGTGGGCCGCCCCATCGCGCAGGGCGGCACGGCGACGGCGCGGGTCGTGGTGGACACGACGCTGGTCGCCGGCGGGCAGGCGCAGCGGGCCCGCCTGGTCGCCCTCGGCATGGCATCGCTCGGCGAATCGTTCGTGTGGCTCGACGAGGCGAACGCGGTGCTCGCCTCGTCGGCGGACTGGTTCATCACGATCCGCCGGGGGCGCGAGGCGTTGCTGCCGTCGTTGCGCGCGATCGAGCGGGCCGTGACGACGCGGGCCTCGGCGGCACTTGCCGCGCGGATGGCCCCGCCCGTGACCCGCGCGCTGGTGATCCGCGACGGCGACGTGTTCGACAGCGAGCGCGGCGTAGTGGTCCCTCGACAGACCGTGGTGATCGAGGGGGACCGCATCGTGGCGGTCGGGCCGACGGCATCGGTGGCCGTCCCGCGCGGGGCGACGGTGCTCGAGGCACGCGGCAGGACGGTGCTGCCGGGTCTGTGGGACATGCACACGCATTTCTTCTCCGGCAGCGAAGCGGTCAGCGGGCTGCTGCACCTCGCGTCGGGGGTCACGACCGTTCGGGACCTCGCCGCCGACGCGGACGACGCCGTCTCGGCCCGCGGCCGCGCGGCAGCGGGGCAGTTGCTGTACCCCCGGATGCTGCTGGGCGGCTTCCTCGAGGGTCCGGGGGCGTGGGCCGGCCCGAGCGAAGCGCTGGTGCGCACCGAAGCCGAGGCGACCGCGTGGGTCGCACGCTACGACTCGCTGGGATACCGGCAGGTGAAGCTCTACAACCTCGTGCACCCCGACCTGGTCCCCACGATCGTGGCCGAGGCGAAGCGGCGCGGGCTGCGCGTGAGCGGGCACGTGCCGCGCGGGCTCACGGTCGAGCAGGCGCTCGCGCTCGGCTTCGACGAGGTGCAGCACGCCGCCTTCCTGATGAGCACCTTCTTCCAGGACTCGCTCTACCTGCCGACGATGCGCGCCTACTCGCAGGTGGCCTCGGCGGTGGCGCCGGGCTTCGACCCCGAGGCCCCGCGCGTGACGGCACTGCTCGCCGCATTCACGCGCCGCGGGGCCGCGATGGACCCGACGCTCAACGTGTACCAAGGCAGCAGCGCTCTCCCGGACGGGACGCACCCGGTGTTCGGCCCGGCGGTTGCGTGGATGCCGCCGACGATGCAGCGCGCGCTGGCCGCCACGCCGGCGGACTCGGCCAACACGCGGCTGCGGGGCACCTACGGCCGGCTGGTCCAGCGCTTGTGGGAGGCCGGCGTGCCGATCGTGGCCGGCACGGACAACCTCGCGGGCATCGCGTTGCTGGGGGAACTCGAGGCGTACGAGCGGGCCGGCATCCCCGCGCCGGCGGTGCTGCAGCTGGCCACGCTCGGGTCGGCCCGCGTGATGGGCGAACAGCGCGACTACGGGAGCATCGGCGTGGGCAAGGTGGCGGACCTCGTGGTGGTGGACGGCCGGCCGGCGGAGCGCATCACCGACCTGCGACGAGCCGAGGTGGTGGTGCGGGCCGGGCGCTGGTACCGCTCGCGCCAGCTGCTCGAAGCGGCGGGCCTCACGCCGCGCTGACCTGACGGCGGACGGTGCGGCCCGCCGCGGCGGGCGTTCGCCGACGCCTCAGCGGCGCGCGACGAGCTCGATCTCGACGCGCGCCCCGAGCGGGAGCGCCGCCACCGCGACGGTCGTACGCGCCGGGAACGGGGCGCGGAAGCGGGCCTCGTAGGCTCGGTTCATGGCCGGAAAGTCGGCCATGTCCACGAGGTACACGTTGCACTTCACCACGTGGTCCATGCCGAGGCCCGCGGCGTCGAGGACGGCCTCGAGGTTGTCGAAGGCGCGGTGCGTCTGCTCGGTGACGTCGCCCGTGACGAGCGTGCCCGAGGCGGGGTCGATGGGCGTCTGGCCCGAGCAGAAGAGGTGCTCGCCGCTCCAGACGGCGGCGGAGTACGGACCGATGGCGGCCGGAGCGCGCGGGGCGATGACTGGGGTGCGAGGCGGCATGGCTGGAAGCTGCCGTCCGGCGGCGCGCCCCGCGAGTCCCGAGCGATGCGGGCGGGCCGCGCGTAACTTGTGCCGTTCCCTTCGTTCCCTTCGTCGTGTCGCCCGTGCGTCGCTGGCTCTTCCTGCTCGCCCTGTCGTCCACCCCCGTGGCCGCCCAGGGCCCCACTTCGCTCGACGCGGCTCGCGCCGACTCCTTCGCGCGCGCCGCGCGGTCACGCCCCCTTCCCGTGGCACGGGCAGCGGTGATCAAAGTGCCGCCGGTGCTCGACGGCCGGCTCGACGACGAGGCGTGGCGCGCGATCCCGCCGATCACCGACTTCGTGCAGCGCGAGCTCAACGAGGGGCTACCGCCCTCCGAGCGCACCGAGGTGCGGCTGGCGACGGACGGCGAGTACCTGTACGTCGGCGCGCGGCTCTTCGACCGCGAGCCGTCGGCGATCGTGCCCGGCGAGAAGATCCGCGACGTGCCGCTGGCGAACAGCGACCACTTCGCGTTCATCCTCGACACCTACCGCGACCGGCAGAACGGCTTCGTCTTCGGGACGACGCCGGCGGGCGTCGAGTACGACGGGCAGGTGATCCGCGAGGGCGAAGGGGGCGGCGCGTTCGTGCAGGGGCAGACGCGGGCGCAGGCCGGCGCGATGGGCGGGTTCAACCTCAACTGGGACGCCAGCTGGACGGTGCGCACCACGGTGGACTCGCTGGGCTGGAGCGCGGAGTTCCGGATCCCCTTCGCGACGATCCGGTACGCGGGTGAGGGCACGCAGACGTGGGGACTCAACTTCGTGCGCAGCATCCGGCGCAAGAACGAGGAGCTCTACTGGGCGTTCATCCCCCGGCAGTTCAACCTCTACCGGCTCTCGCTCGCGGGGGCGGTCGAGGGGATCGTGGTCCCGCGGCGCCAAATCCGGACGGTCACGCCGTTCGTGCTGGGCTCGTCGCAGTCGCGCTGGACGCCGTCGCCGCAGCCGCTGGCCGCGACGACGCGGGTGCCGCGCGAGATCGGGGCGGATGCGAAGATCGGCGTGACGCCGGCCCTGACGCTCGACCTGACGTACAACACCGACTTCGCGCAGGTCGAGGTGGACGACCAGCGGGTGAACCTGACGCGCTTCCCGATCTTCTTCCCCGAGAAGCGCCCGTTCTTCCTGGAGAACGCCGGCATCTTCTCGGCGGGGACGCCGCAGGCGGTGGACCTGTTCTTCACGCGGCGGATCGGGATCGACTCGGTGGGCAATCCGCGCGCCATTCTGGGCGGCGGCCGGCTCTCCGGCCGCGTCGGCGGGGTGACGGTGGGGGCGCTGCAGATGGTGGCCGAGGCGGCGGACCCCACGGGGACGCGCACATCGTACTCGGTCGCGCGGTCCATCAAGGAGATCGGGGCTCGCTCGCGCATCGGGGCGATGTTCGTGCAGCGCGCGGCGATCGGACGGGCGTCGGACCACAACCGCACGTATGCCCTCGACGGGCGGCTGGGGATCGGGCAGGACTGGACGATCGACGCGTGGGGGGCGGCGAGCGAGACGCCGGGGCGCACCGGACGCGACCACAGTCTCAGCACGCGCGGGGCCTACCAGACCCGCAACTGGAGCAACAGCATCCGCTACACCGAGGTCGGCGACGACTTCAACCCGGAGGTCGGGTTCCTGAGCCGGCCGGCGGGATACCGGTCGGTGGAGGTCACGGTGCTGCGGTGGTTCCGGCGTCCGGAGTGGACGTGGTTCCGCCACTGGAACCCGCACCTGAGCTGGCGGGAGTACCGCGGGCTGCAGGACGACTTCCGCCAGACCGGCTACTGGCACATCGACTTCACCGAGATCGAGCTGGCGAGCGGGGCGCGCTTCGGCCCCGAGTACAACATCTCGCAGGAGGGGCTCCAGGCGCCGTTCGAGATCGCCCCCGGCGTCGTGCTGCCGCCAGGCCAGTACCAGTGGGGAACGGTCGGCTTCGACTATACGAGCGACCCGAGCGAGGACCTCTGGGTGACCGGGCGCTTCGACGTGGGGGAGTTCTGGACCGGCACGCGCCGCGGCGGCAACGGCACGGTGACGCTGCGCCGCGGCGCGGCGTTCAGCGGCTCGCTGCTGCTGGACCACACCGACGTCCGGCTCCCGCAGGGCAATTTCGTGCGCACGCTCTCGGCGCTTCGACTCAACTACTTCCTCACGCCGCGGATCTTCGTACAGACGCTGACGCAGTTCAACAACCAGCAGCGGATCTGGAGCGCGAACGTGCGGTTCGGGTGGCTCAACACGGCGGGGACGGGTCTGTTCGTCGTGCTCAACGACGGGCGGGAGGCGAACTCGGCCTTCGACTGGGTGCGCCCGCAGCAGCGCACGGTGTTCGTGAAGTTCACCCGACAGTTCGGCACCGGGGGCTGAGCGGCGGGTGCACCGGTTGGGCCGAGGGCATCGCCGATCACGGGCGCATGACGACCGTGACGGGCCGCGCCCGAGTCAGGCGTGTGCTCGGCGCTCCCCGGTCCCGGAGCATGCTTGCCCGACGCGGCACCGGCCGCGAGAGGCGTTTGCAAACCCCGGCGCCCCCAGACATCGCCGGTCCTTCGGTTGGTCTCGGATCATCTGCAGCGCCGGCAGACCGACCACGACGAGCGATTCGCGCGCGAGGACGGCCCGGGACGCCCCGTGGTCGCGCCGGTGGCCGACCAGTTCCTCGCCTGCGGCGTGCTCGATAACGGGTTCTGGAGTATCCGCTGCGACGCGAGCACGCACGAGTGTGTAATCGCGTTCTCGTGCAGATGCCGGTACTGCTGCCCGATCAGTCACGCCAAGCGGTTGGCAGTCCGGACCCAGTCGCTGGACACCACGCTCCTCGCGCCCGTGCCGCACCGGCCGGTCGTGCCCACCATCCCCGGGCGGCTCCGCGCCTACTGTCTCTACCGCTGACGCCTGCTCGGCGAGATCGCCCGGCCCGCACCGTCACCGCCGCCATCCCGGAGTCTTCGACAAGGACCAGACCAAGGGCATGCTGCCGTGATGGCATTCCGGGTTCCACGTGCACACCGCCGTGTGGGTCCCCGAGGACGCGCGCGCGTTCGCCACCTGCCTCGCGCGCTACTGCGCCCGGAATTCCGTCGCGCTGGAGCGGCTGCCCCCCGACCACGCCGCCACGGCGGAGAAGAACCGTTCCGACAGGTCGGAGGGCCAGACGGCGGGCCGCGAGACCGTGGACCCGCTCGAGTTCCTGGCGCGGGTGTTGGCCCAAACGTCAGTGATTGCCGTGAGCCTCACCGACCTACGCGCCCGCGCGGCCCGGGCGGCCCACGCCGCCGGCCGAAGTCCGCCCTCGATCGCCGTGCATCGGTGCCGCGGAGCCGGCAGGTGCTGGCCCTCAACATCGCCGCAGAGTCACGCGGCCCATGCAACGGCCCGAAGTCGAAGCAGGCGCTCCAGCGGATGACGCCGATCCTGGAACAGCAGGCGCGCGACGGAGGGGCAGGGTTCGCGACAGGGCTCTTGACGGGCTGCGGCACATCGTCGGAGCCGCCCCACTGGCCGCATGGGTCCAACGCGGGGCGCACGCGGATCAGCGACGGAAGGGGGGCAGGCCGCGAGGGCGTTGAGGGCGGAGCGCTGTCAGCCGCTTGCGAGGAACCGTCATGGCCGTAGGCCGTCGGTGCGGAGACCCCTCTGGCGGCCGCGCGCTTCCGCTGGGCGGAGCGACGCGACGGCAGCGATGTCCAGCAGGCCGACGTTTGCCGGCCACGAGCCCCTCGATGAGGACGCGCGGACCCGCCGCCACCCGCTGGTCGGCGCGCGCGGTCGGTGATCGCGTCGTATTCTCGATGGATAGTCGCCCCACCCCCACTTAACGCTCCTCTCCCGGGGACACGACGTGGGCATCGCGCAGGTGTGGTCGCGGGCTTGCCGTCGCCTCTGGCGCGGTACTGGCAAGGTCGGAGATCTCGCCGTATGATCGACGAGGAGGAGATTCGTCCCGCACGTCCACAGATCCAGTGATGGGCGCATGACGAGCGATGCGTGCGTCCTCAGCCGAGCCCATGACCGAAGACCTCGCCACGATCGTTGCACGTCACCGGCACGATCCACGGCGGCTCGTCGAGATCCTCCACGACGTCACCGAGGCATACGGCTTCGTTCCGAAGGACATCATCACCGAGCTCGCGTCCATGCTCGCTGTGCCCCGCGGTCACGTCGAGGGCGTGGTGGGATTCTATGCGTTCTTCTCCGACGAGCCTCGCGGCGCATACCGCGTTCTCTTCAGCGACGGCACGACCGATCGGATGGGCGGGAGTATCGCACTCCTCGAGCGCATGCGCGCATCGTTCGGGCTTCAGGGCGAGGAGACCTCGCGCGACGGGCGGCTTTCGGTGGGCACGACGAGCTGCACTGGGCTGTGCGATCAAGGCCCCGCCCTGCTCGTCAACGGGCACGCCATCGGGGGCCTCGACAGCGCCCGCCTCGGCGACGTGATGGCCCTCATCCGCGCAGAGGCTCCGCTCGCCGCCTGGCCGCGCGAGCTCTTCGCCGTGCGCTCCAACATCCGGCGGAGAGACCTCCTGCTCGCGACGGCCATCCGACCAGGAGACGCCGTCTCCGCGGCTGCGCGCCGCGGCCGCGCCGACACGCTCGCCGAAGTCGCCCGCAGCGGCCTGCGTGGTCGAGGAGGCGCCGGGTTCTCCACCGGCGCGAAGTGGGCGGCGTGCGCGGAGGCGCCCCACGAGCCCCGCTACGTCGTCTGCAACGCCGACGAGGGCGAGCCCGGCACGTTCAAGGACCGGGATCTCCTCGCCGACCACCTCGATCTCGTGCTCGAGGGCATGACGGTCGCGGCCTTTGCGGTCTCTGCGCGCCACGGGTTTCTCTATGTGCGCGCCGAGTACCGGTTTCTCTTTGCGCACATCGCGAACGCGCTCGCCGCTCGGCGGGCCGCCGGCCTCCTTGGCCCGAATGCGTGCGGCATCCGCGGGTTCTCCTTCGACATCGAGCTTCGACGCGGGGCGGGCGCGTACGTCTGCGGGGAGGAGTCGGCCCTGCTCGAGTCGCTCGAGGGCAGGCGCGGAATCCCGAGGAACCGGCCACCCTTTCCGGTGACCCACGGCTACGACCAGCGCCCCACGGTCGTGAACAACGTCGAGACCTTCATGGCGGCCGCCCTCGTCGCTCGAGACGGCGCATCGGTGTTGCGCGACCTCGGCACGCGCACCTCCTCGGGCACGAAGATCCTCTCCGTCGCGGGCGACGTCGAGCGGCCCGGCGTGTACGAACTGCCGTTCGGCGTGACAGTGCAGAGGGTCCTCGACGAGGCGGGGGCGTCCCGGGTTCAGGCGGTGCAGGTGAGCGGTCCCGCCGGGACGCTGCTCTCCGCGCGTGAACTCGACCGCACGATTGCCTTCGACGATGTCCCGTCCGCCGGGGCGTTCACGGTGTTCGATGACCGGCGAGACCTCCTTGCCATCATCGAGCATCACTCGCGCTTCTTCGCCCACGAAAGTTGCGGATTCTGCACCCCGTGCCGTGTGGGGACAACGCTCGTCGCTCGTACGATGGGCCGCATCGCATCGGGGCACGCTGCACGACGGGATCTCGTCGACGTGGCACGTGTCGCGAGGGTCATGGCGAAGACGAGCCATTGCGGCCTGGGACTCATGGCGGGCAACCCGGTGCTCCAGGGCATCGAGAAGTTCCGCCCCGTGTTCGACGCCCGCCTGCGGCCGGACGACGCGCTCCCGACGTTCGACCTCGACGCCTCGCTCGACAAGTCGCGCGACGTCACCGGCCGCGACGACAGTGAGGCCCACTTCACCGAAGAGGTCCGCCCATGACGACCGATCGTCGCACCTTCACGCTCGACGGCCACGACATCCCCTTCGACGAGGGGCAATCGGTGCTCGACGCGGCCCTGGCTGCGGGACTCTTCATTCCGTTCCTGTGCCACAAGCCGGGCAATGAAGCCCACGGGAGCTGCCGTGTGTGCATGGTCCGCGTGGGCGGCAGGTGGCAGGCGAGCTGCACCACCCCGGCTGCGGCCGGGCTCGAGGTCGAGTCGACCGTGGAGGATCTCGTGGCCATGCGCCGAGAGATCGTCCAGTTCCTCTTCACTGAGGGGAACCACTTCTGCCCCTCGTGCGAAGCGAGCGGCAACTGCACGCTCCAGGCCGTGGGCTATGAGCTGGGCGTCACGACACCGCACTATCCGCCCTTCTCGCCGACGCGGCCACTCGACGCCTCGCACCCCGAGATGCTCCTGGATCTCAACCGCTGCATCCTGTGTGAGCTCTGCGTGCGTGCGAGTGCGAACGTGGACAAGAAGAGCGTCTTCGCGCTTTCCGGTCGGGGCCCCACGAAACACCTCGTGGTGAGCGCCGAGTCCGGCAGGCTCGCGGACACGTCCTTCTCCGCCGATGACGCTGCCGCCCACGTCTGCCCCGTCGGCGTGTTCCTGCCTCGTGGCCAGGGGTTTCGCACCCCCCTCGGCGCACGCAAGTTCGACGTGGAGCCGCTCCGGGTCGCGGCCCTGCGGCGTGCCGGAGGCACGTAGCCATGCCCTCCCCCAAGCTCCGGGTCGCCACGACTTCGCTCGCCGGGTGTTTCGGCTGCCATATGTCGCTGCTCGACATCGACGAACGCCTCTCGAACCTCGTCGAGCTCGTCGAATTCGACGCCTCCCCGCTGACGGACCTCAAGACCCCCGTCGCGTGCGATGTCGGACTGATCGAGGGGGGCCTCTGCAACGCCGAGAACGTGCGCACCCTGCTCCTGTTCCGACGAGAGTGCAAGGTGCTCGTCGCGGTCGGCGCGTGCGCGATCACGGGCGGCCTCCCCGCGCAGCGCAACGCCCTTGATGTGCGCGATTGCCTCGAGTCCGTCTACCTCGCGGGCGTCGGCCTCGAGGGCGGAACCATTCCACGGGATCGTGAACTGCCGCTCCTGCTCGATAAGGTCCACCCCATCCACGACGTCGTGAACGTGGACTTCTCGCTGCCAGGTTGCCCGCCGTCAGCGGATGCGTTCTGGGCATTCTTCGAAGACATCGCCGCTGGACGAGCCCCCCGCCTCGGGCACGGTCTGATCCGTTACGACTGACACGACCCACCATGCCCTCTTCCTTCGAATCCCCGAACGCCCCCGGGAACTTGCGCCGGGTGGTCATCGAGCCCCTGACACGCGTCGAGGGGCACGGCAAGGTCACACTCCTGCTCGACGGCGACCACAAGGTGCACCAGGTTCGCCTCCACATCGTCGAGTTCCGCGGCTTCGAACGCTTCATCGAGGGAAGGCCCTATTGGGAAGTACCCGTGATGGTTCAACGCCTGTGCGGCATCTGCCCCGTGAGCCACCTTCTGGCCGCCTCGAAGGCGCTCGATGCCGTCGTGGGGGCGCGCCCGGTGCCGCGGACTGCCGAGCTCCTGCGCCGCCTCATGCACTACGGGCAGATCCTCCAGTCGCACGCCCTGCACTTCTACCATTTGGCCTCCCCCGATCTGCTCTTCGGGTTCGATGCCGACCCTCGGAAGCGCAACATCGTGCACGTGCTCGGGGACTACCCGGACATCGCCAAGCACGGCATCCTGCTCCGCAAGTACGGGCAGGAGGTCATCGCGAAGACGGCCGGCAAGCGCGTCCATGGCACGGGGTCCATCCCCGGGGGCATGAACCGGGGCCTCACCGCACAGGACCGCGACGAGCTTGCGCGCCCGATCCCGGACGTGCTCGCCTGGGCACAGGCGGGGGTGGCCATGGTGTCCGCCCTCTTCGAGCGGAACCGTGACCTCTATGTCCCGTTCGGAACGGTGCCCTCTGCGCTGCTTTCGCTCGTAGGCCGCGGCGGCGAGATGGATCTCTACGACGGGGTGCTCCGGGCACGACACGCCGACGGAACCATCCGCTTCGACGGCGTCCCCCAGGACTGCTACGGCGAGAAGCTCCGAGAGACGGTGCGCTCGTGGAGCTACATGAAGTTCCCATACTTCGCCGACCTCGGCCCCGACGACGGCTGGTACAAGGTCGGGCCTCTCGCCCGGCTCCAGAATTGCGACATCATCCCCACACCACTCGCGGAAGCGGAGCGGCAGGCTTTCATGGCGACCCTCGGCCCTGCCGTGGTGCATGCGCCGCTCGCGTTTCACTGGGCGCGGCTCATCGAGCTTCTCCACGCGGCCGAGGTGATCCAGGGCCTGCTCGCCGACCCCGAACTCCTCGGCGATGCGCTCACCGCCACCGGTCCCAGGCACGGCACGGGGATCGGGATCCTCGAGGCACCTCGCGGTACGCTGATCCATCACTACGAGATCGGCGAAGACGATCTCGTCAAGCGGTGCAACCTTGTCGTGGCGACGACGCACAACAACCAGGCCATGAACGAGGCGATCCGGGAGGTGGCCCGAGTCCACCTCGACGGTCACGAGCCCACGAACGCCCTGCTGAACCACATCGAGGTGGCGATTCGTGCGTTCGATCCGTGCCTGTCCTGCGCGACTCACGCGCTCGGCCAGATGCCACTCGTGGTCGAAGTGATCGACGCTGATGGCGTGGTCGTGGGGCGGGCACGACGGGACGCGACCGTCTCGACGTGAGTCGGGCCCCCGTGCTCATCATCGGTATCGGGAACCCCTCGCGGGGAGACGATGCGCTGGGCCCGGCGGTCGTCGCGCGGGTCGAGGAGCTGCTCGCGGCGGAGATCGCGGGAGGCCATGTCGAAACGCTCATCGACTTTCAGCTTCAGGTCGAGCATACCCTCGACATCGCGGGACGCGAGACGGTCTTCATCGTGGACGCGAGCGTGGTCGCCGCCGAGTCGCTGGCGATCTCCCGGATCGCGGCGGACGACGTCCCCCCGCCTTTCTCGCACATGATGTCCCCGGCCGCACTGCTCAGTGCGTACGAACGCAGCTTCGGCCCGGCCCCTCCGATCTGGGCCGTGGCCGTGCGCGGGAGCACGTTCGATCTCGGAGCCCCGATCGGAGACGATGCCCTGGCTCACGTCGAGCCGGCCGCGAGGGCGATCGTCGCGTTGGTGCGCGGCCCTCGCGAGCGTGGCGTTCATCGCGCCGGTCCGGCGACGGCCTGAGACGTCGAACTCCGCCCACGGGCCGACGTTCGGGCGAGCCGCCATGGGCTCCTCGGCCCCCCAGTGTCGCACACGACGGCACCATCGTCGTGGCCGGGGGACGCGGAACGGCGCTCCACCACCCCGATCCCGCAGACCGGCATGTGCCGCGCAGCTTGGCCCACGGCGTAACGTCGATCGGAGTGGTAGGTTGGTTGTCGGACCGGAAGGCAGTGGCATTCACGCCGGCAGGGTCGCGCCCTCGCGCGGAGGGCGGTGCAAGCCCGGGCATCGGCGCCCGAGGATTGCGCTGATCGCCATGACCGATGACTTGACTCGCCTTGAAGACCAAGATTCTCGTGTACGGAGTGCTCGGGTACACCGGCAATCTCTTCCTGGAGCGCGCGCTTGACAGGAGTCTGCCGATTGTCCTCGGCGCCAGGGAGAAGGAGCTGAGCGAGACAGCGCAGCGGCTCGGGCTGGAACATCGGGTCTTCGAGATCTCCGAAACGCAAGGCATCGCGGCTCGCCTCTCGGACATCCGGGCCGTGGTGAACCTGGCGAGCATCAGCTCCGGCGTGAACAGGTTCCTGATCGACGCTTGCATCCAGACAGGGACGCACTACGTGGATCTCGCGGCTGAATGCCCCGACATGATCGAGGTACTCAAGCGCCACGATGCTGCGCATGCCATGGGAGTCATGCTGATGCCCGGCGCTGGCTTCAATGTCACCATGACCGACATCGCCGGCGTCATCGCGTCCGAGTCGTTGGCTGAGCCAACCCGGCTGTGTCTGGGCTTTGCTACGTTCGGCAAGGCATCGAGGGGAACGATCATGTCGCTGCTGAGGTCGGCCACCGAACCAGGCTACACGCGGCGCGCGGGTGAGCTCGTCTCCGCACGATCCGCCCTGCAGCGGCGCACATTCCGGGCCGAAGGACGGGACTACTCGCTGATCAGCAACGCGTCCATGGGTGATGTCATCACCAGCTTCTGGAGCACCAGGATCCGGGACATTTCCGCGTACTCGTACTACCCTTGGATCCTGGCGCAGTTCATGAGGGGGCGCTTGAACTGGCTCAGGGTGCTTCTGGAGCGGTATTCGCGCTGGCTCTTTGCACCGGGGCCGTCCGACGGGGAACTCGACAGCCGGCACACGTACGCGTGGGCGCAGGTGGAGAACGCGCGGGGGAAGAGCGCGACCGTCGTCATCAAGGGTCCTCACGCGTACGTCCTCACGGTCAAGGCGATCGGGCGGATCATCGACCAGTTGGTCCGGAACAACGTCAATCCCGGGTTCACGCCGCCGTCGTTCTTCGGGCGCGCGCTGATCGAGGGGATTGACGGGGTTCGGATCACCGTTGCAGTCGACAGTCATCCCCTGACGCATGGGACAGCGGATGCGGCGCTGCCAGCCGTACGCGCGGATGCTGGAGATTCTTCCGGCGTTTCCGGGAACTCCGGGCGTGCTGAAGGAGACGCGTCGGGCGGTTCGCGTCCATGGCGCCGATGGGCCTCAGGACCGGGTACATGACGTGCCACGATCCGGGGCGTCCGGAGCGGATGAGGGTCTCGTGCGACCGCCGCGTCGGCCTTGACGTTGCCGCGGGGGGAACGATCTTGACCGTCGGCCTCGGCTTCGATGCCAGGACGTGCACTGTGGGGGATGGACTCGCCCGCAAGGGTGCCGCTGCGTGCTGTTCACGTCTGCACGTCTTGCCTGCACCTTGTCGGTCCCGGACGCCTGGTGGCATGTCGAGAGCTTGTTCAAGGTCAGGGAGTCTTCGGGAGTATGGCTTGCCGCTCGACAGGGAACCGCCGAGCCCCAAGCCGCTCCTTGACGCCAGGACCTCCACAGCGACAGCAGGAGACTGAAGACAGTGAACAACACCGCGGTGCTCGTCACGGGTGCGACATCAGGCATAGGCAAGGCAACGGCCATGCACCTCGCACGCCTCGGGTACACCGTGTTCGCCGGCGCGTATCGCGCCAGCGATCAGGAGCTCGCCGACCTCGCTGCGGTGCCGACGTCGGCGGGTCGTCTGCAGATCATCGACATCGATGTCACGGATGCAGAGTCAATCCAGCGGGCTTGTGCACAGATCGAAGGCTCGTTGCCGGACGGTTGGTCTTTTGCCCTCGTCAACAATGCCGGAGTCGCGTTCGGGTCTCCGCTCGAAGTCGAGCGATTGGAGAAGATGCGGCTGCAGATGGAGGTGAATTACTTCGGCGTCGTTCAGGTCGTTCGTGGCTTCCTCCCCCTGCTGCGGCGAACGCAGGGGCGCATCATCAACATCAGCTCGATCTCAGGCAAGAGCTCCCTGCCGTTCAATGGATCCTACTGCGCTTCGAAGTTCGCCGTGGAGGCGTTCGCGGACGCGCTTCGACTTGAACTGCGTCCATGGCGGATTCACGTTTCGAACATCTTGCCCGGCGACATCAGGACCGCGATCTGGGAGAAGGCGCTGCAGGAGATCGATCGGGATACCGGCGCATGGAGTGAAGACCAGAAGAGGCTATACCCGGTGATTCCTGCGTTCATGAAGCAGCAGGTGAAGGGAGTTGGCGGATCAAGCCCGCGTGTCGTTGCCGACAAGGTCGCCAGTCTGCTCACCGCCAGGCGCCCGCCCGCTCGCTCGTACGTCGGCAAACGGGTCTGGTTCTACTACTTGCTCGAGAAGCTGCCGACTCCCATCAGGGACTTGCTGATCGCCAGTCGTCTGCCCTGAGGGCCTCGGCGTGCTGGTAGTGGGTCCTCTCAGCTGGCAAGCGGCTCGAGGTCCAGCCCCCCGCAGTGAAGGACGTTCGCCATCGTGTACGTCGAGGAGGCAGGATGTTGTCGAGATGCGCGCGGCGCATTCGGGCAACGTCTGTCGTCGGCGCGAGGCGGGGCCGCATGGCCCATCCGCACCAGCGGCGGAACGAGGCGTGAGGCGCACCGAGGTAGGTGTAGGCCCACAGGTGCCGCAGGCGCTCCTTCATCGCCCGCGCCCGAGCCGTCTGGAGGGTGCTCGTCCGCAGGGTGACGAACGCTCGCCCTGCCGTCGCCGAGAGACTGACCGGATTCCTGAGCCAGGCGCACGTGGTCCGAGTCAGGGGCGAGGGGCCGTCGGCGGCCAAGGCGCGATGCGCCCGCTTCCGCACCGTTTCCACCGCGGTATTCCCGTGCGGCATGACATGGCACTTGTCGAACACGACCGTCGCGACGGCGTCGGGCACGTGCGTCCGGAGCGTCTTGCGGTGGGGCTCCCGCACGTCCATCGCGATCGCGGTGGTGTCCGGACGCTGCGCCACGCTCGATCCGGCAAGGAAGGGAACCAAGCCGACCGCCTGCCGATCATCGGCGACGTGCAGGACGCGGGCGGCGGCGGGTTGACTGAAGATCCCGCATCTTTCGGCGTCTGTGTTCATTCCCGGGGAGACCGAGCCCCCAGCAGATGGCGGGTGCTCCTCGCCGCCTGAGTCCGAATCGTCCCCCTCCCGGGATACCCCGCCATCCGTTGGCCAACGCCGGTGAAGGCAAGAGCCCAGCCGGACACGCCGTCGGCCTCGCTCCGTACCACTCATCGAGGTGAACGACCGCTCGTCCGCGCCGGACGCCGCTTGACGCGGCGCGCTCACGACGGGCGGCACCGCGCACGTAGGTTGGCGACGCGGCAGTCACCGTCGTGCGCCGCGCGTCCCCTTCAGCCACGCCCGTGCGCGTATTGCCAAGCCCCCTGATTGCCGCGTCGGTCGCGCTGGCGTGCGTCACGACCAGCCCCTCGCTCGCCACCAACCCGCGACTCGTCGCGGCGAGCGCGAGCGACTCGGTTCCCGCCGGTTGGGCGCTCGACGGCACCGCCGTCGCGGTCGGCTTCGATGCGGCGAACGCGTGGCGTGGGCGCACGCCGTCGGTGCGCGTCGTTTACGCGGCCGGGGCGCCGTATGCGGGCCTCCTGCAACGGGTGAACGCGACGCCGTTCGCAGGCCGCTCCGTGACCCTCGAAGGGCACCTGATGCGCGACTCGTCGCAGGCGAGCGTGGGCATCTGGCTGCTCGCCGCCGACTCTGCGGGCAAGCGGCTCTCGTACGTCAACAGCTACGACTCCGTCGCCCACGCGCCGCTCCGCTGGGCGCGGCACCGGCTCACGGTCACCGTGCCGCCGACCGCGACGCGGCTGCTCGTCGGCGCAGCGGTGCACACGACGAGCGGGGTGATGTGGATCGGCGACGTGACGCTCACGCTCAACGCGGGAGGCCGCTGATGCCACGGGGCGTCGGTGCGCGTGGCGACGTGCGCCGGCGCCCCCTGCTGCTCGCCCCGTCGCCCGACCGGCGGTGATCGAGACGCCGCCTACTCCGGCAGCGGCAACACGATGCGCGTGCGCAGCTCCGACTCGGGCGTCATCCCCGGATCGTCGAGATATTCCTCCCACATCGGCATGAAGTGCGCCCAGTCCGCCGGCTCGCGCATGTCTCCGTGCGCGAGCATCCAATCGGTGATGCGGCCGTAGGTGCTGGAGAGCCCCGCATAGGGCCCCACGTGCAGGAACTGGCGGGCGCGCATGGCCGGCCGCGTGATGAGCTGGATCGGTCCCTCCCGGGGCACGGGCCGCTTCGGGTCGGCGACGGCCACGGCCACCGCGAAGCGGGTCCGGCCGTCGGGGGCCGTCTCGTAGTAGATCGTCATCAGCGGCCCGTTGACCGTCAGGCCGTGCTTCCCCACGAAGGCGAAGAGCCGGGCGTAGGCCTCGGGTACGAGGGGTCCGACTGCGCTCGGGGAATCGGCGACGAGGCCACCGAGCTGCACCATGGGGGTCGGCGCGAGGGTGACATCGGTGGGCAGCAGGTCGAGGGTGGCCATCGCGGGCTCCGGAAGATGGTAGTGCACGTTATTTCCGACCGTGGACCGGCACCATCGGGGGAACGGCGCGCCGGCGGCCGGAGAACCCCTGATCGGCGCCCGCCCGGGAAGTGCGCGCGTCGCCCGGCGGCGCTAGGATGCGAGGGAGGCCCCGCCCTGCGGCCCGCCACCGCCCGTCTGCCCATGTCCCCGCTCGTCGACTACTTCGCCACGATCCCGTCGTCGCACCGCGCGGCCATTCTCGCCGGTGGCATTGCCGTCTTCTGGCTCTGGGAGGCGGTGTCGCCCCTGCAGCGGTTCACGTACCGCAAGTGGTCGCACGCGCTGGTGAACCTCTTCTTCACCGCCACGACGATCGTGGTGAACTTCGTGCTGGCCTTCCTGCTGCTGGGGGCCTCGCAGTGGGCGGTCGAGCGGCAGGTGGGGGTGCTGTTCCTCGTGCCGTCGTGGCCGACGTGGGGACAGGCGCTGCTCGGGCTGCTGCTGCTCGACCTCGTCGGCGCCTGGCTGGCACACTATGTCGAGCACAAGACGCCACCGCTCTGGCGGCTGCATCTGGTCCACCACAGCGACCAGCAGGTGGACACGACGACCGCCAACCGGCACCACCCGGGGGAGAGCGTGGTGCGATTCGTCTTCACCCTGGCGGGGGTGGTGGTGACGGGAGCGCCGATGTGGCTGGTCTTCCTGTACCAGAGCGCAAGCGTGGTCCTGAGCCAGTTCAACCACGCGAACATCGCCCTCCCGCGCTGGCTGGACCGGGCGCTGTCGTGGGTGATCGTCTCGCCGGACATGCACAAGGTCCACCATCACTTCGTGCTGCCGTGGACCGATTCGAACTACGGCAACGTGTTCTCGGTGTGGGACCGGCTCTTCGGGACGTTCATGACTCTCGAGCGGGCGGCGCTGGTTTACGGCATTGACACCCACATGGCGCCGCGCGAGCACGGCACCGTGGGCGCGCTGCTGACGATGCCCCTGCGGCCGGGCATCAAGGGGCCGTCGGCGGCCGGACAGGCCACCGCGACCTGACCCCGCAGCCCCCCTGCCGAGCGTCCGGTCGGGGCCGCACGTTTAGGAGTCGTGCTCGCGTCCTCTCACGTCCGGCGGCTGGTCCGCATCGTCTCGGCCGCCGCGTGGCTGCTGCCATGGATGCTCCCCTGCTCCCCGGTCGCCGCCCAGACGGCCACGGTGCCGATCCCCACGGACTCGATGCGTCGCCACCTGACGGCGCGGCGCACGACCGGCCCGATCGTGCTCGACGGCCGGCTGGACGAGGCCGACTGGCGGACGGCGCCGGTGGCCGGCGACTTCGTGACGTCGCGACCGGACTACCTCCCCAGCGCCCCCTTCCCGAGCGAGGTCCGGGTGCTGTTCGACGGCGTGCACCTGTACGTCGGGGTCGTGAACCGCGACTCGGCGGCGCGACGCCGCCTGCGCCTGCAGGACCTGCGGCGCGATTTCGAGCCCCCCGAGAACGACGTCTTCGGCCTGACGCTCGGCCCGCTCGGCGACCGGCGGACGGTCTTCCAGTTGCAGACCACCCCGCTCGGGTCGCAGGGCGACGTGCAGGCCTTCGACGGCGGCGACTCGTTCAACTTCTCGTGGGACGCGCTCTGGCGGGTGCGGACGACGCTCACCGATTCGCTGTGGACGGCGGAGTTCGCGATCCCGTGGCGCTCGCTGCGGTACCGTGGCGACGGCGGGCCGTGGGACGTCAACTTCGTGCGCAACAACCGCAAGCTGCTGACGTGGACGTCGTGGATGCCGTACCCGCGCCAGTTCTCGTCGTGGCGGCTCACCTACGGCGGGGTGCTCGACTCGCTCGTGCCGCCCCCGCCGGGGACGAACGTGCGCGTGCGTCCCTACGTGCTGGGCAACGCGCAGCGCGACCTCGCCCCCGGGGCCTTCCGCGGCACGACCGGCGACGTGGGCGGCGAGGTCATCTGGGCCCCGACGACCAACAGCGTCGTCGAGGCGACGGTCAACACCGACTTCGCCCAGGCCGACGTGGACCGGCAGGTGGTGAACCTGACGCGCTTCGGCGTCTTCTTCCCCGAGCGCCGGCAGTTCTTCCTCGAGAACTCCGACGTGCTGACCGCGGGCGGGCTGAGCGGGCGCTACGTGGTGCAGCCGTTCTTCACGCGACGCATCGGACTGGCCGACGACGGTACGCTGCTGCCGATCGTCGGCGGCCTGCGCTACGCGTACCGGTCGGGGCGCACGTCGGCGGGGGCGCTCGCGATGCGGCAGGGGAGCGGCGCGGGGGCGCCGGCCGCCACGTTCGCGGTGGCCCGCGGCAGCACCTTCTTCGGCCGCTCGACGCGCATCGGGGCGACGGCGGCGCTGCGGGACGCGGAAGCGGTCGGACCGCTGGCCGCCTCGCGGAACCTCGTCATGGCCGTGGACGGCCTCACGCGGATCGGCGAGACGTTCCAGGCATCGGGGATGCTGTCGAGCTCGACGGCCGGCGACTCGACCGGCATCGCCGCGACCTACGCCGTGGCCTACAGCTCGCCCCGCGTGACGTCATCGGTGTCCGGTGCGCTGGTCACCGCCGCGTACACCCCGCAGACGGGCTTCGTGTCGCGTCCGAACGTGTTCTTCACGTCGCCCTTCGTGTCCTACACCGCCCAGCCCCGGTGGCGGCCCAAGTCGCTGGTCTGGATACGGCCGGCGGCCAACGCGAACATCTTCCTCGATCCGCGCACGTCGCGCCTGCAGGAGGGTTCGCTGACCCTGAACACCGAGTTCCTGCGTTCGACCGGCGCCACCTGGACGCCGTTCGTCGAGGCGAACTGGCAGCGCCCCACGACCGCGCTGCCCCTCCTCCCCGGCGTGACCATCGCCCCGGGGACGCTCGACTACCTGCGGTACGGCGTGGACCTCAAGTCGGACCAGTCGGCGACGCTCGCGGGCCAGGTCGTTCTCGCCGACGGCGGATTCTTCGACGGGCGCCTGCGGGGCGCGGTGGTCAACGGCCGCTGGTCGCCGAGCCCCTACGTGGCGCTGCGGCTGAACTACGAGGTCAACGACATCCGCGGCCTCGGCACCCGCGACACCTCGCTCGTAACGCACCTCGCCGGCCCGGAATTGCGGGTGTTCGCGAACCCGCGGATCCAGTGGAGCGCCTTCTACCAGTACAACACCGTGGCGGAGCGGGGAACGCTCAACGCGCGCTTCTCGTGGGAATTCCTGCCGCTCTCGTTCCTCTACGTCGTGTACAACGACCGTCAGGCGATCCTCGGCGGCCCGACGCTGCCGGCGCGGTCGCTGATCGTGAAGTTGAGCTGGCTGCAGCAACTTTGATCCTCCCGTCCCGCCCACGCATGGCTTCCCGCGCCCTACCCGCCCTCCTCGTCGTACTCCCGATCGTCGCTGCCGCGCAGGTCGCTCCCGTCCCGCGCCAGCTGACGGCCGAGGACTACGCCCGCGCCGAGCGATTCCTTCCGGCCGGCACGAGTCCTCTCGTCTCCGGCACGGCCGGCCGCCCGACCTTCCTCGATGGCGGCCGGTTCTGGTACCGCGCCACGCGGACAGGGGGGGCCGAGTACGTGCTCGTGGACGCGGTCCGTCGTCGCAAGCGCCCCGCCTTCCCCCACGGCCGGCTCGCCGCAGCGCTCGGGCGCGCTGTCGGCGAGGCCGTGGACTCGACCCGGCTCGTGCTGACCGCGCTGGCCCCCGACGGCGCCACCGGCACCTTCCAGGCGCGGGGGAAGTCGTGGCGCTGCGTGTTCGACGCGATGACCTGCGCCGAGGTGCCGCCGCCGCCGGCTGCGCCGCCGAACTCGCGGCGCAGCCCCGACGGCACCGCCGCCGTGTTCATCCGCGACCACAACCTGTGGTACGAGCAGCTGGGCGGCGGCCCGGCCGTGGCGCTGACGACCGACGGCGTCCGGGACTTCGGGTACGCGACGAACAACGCCGGCTGGGTGCACGGCGACGACCCGGTGGTCACGTGGTCGCCCGACGGCCGGAAACTCGCGACGTTCCAGCACGACGGACGCGGCGTGCGCGACATGTACCTGGTGCGCACGACGGTCGGTCCACCACAGCTCGAGGCGTGGAAGTACCCCCTGCCGGGCGACAGCGTGATCTTCTCGCTGTCGCGCGTGATCGTGCACGTGGACGCCGGTGGTGTACCGAAGGTGGTGCGTCTCCGGATGCCGCCGGACGCGCACCGCTCGACCGTCAGTGACCACGTGGCCTGCGACGACGGCGCGCTCTGCGACGCCCAGTGGTATCCCGATGGCTCGAAGCTGGCGTTCGTCTCGAGCTCGCGGGACCACAAGCGCGCGTGGCTGCGTGTCGCCGATGCCGAGACCGGCGACGTCCGGGAGGTGCTGGCCGAGTCGAGTGCGACGCAGATCGGCGACGCCTCGCTGCCGGAACACCTGTGGCAGGTGCTGCCGGCGTCGAACGAGGTCATCTGGTGGTCGCAGCGCGACAACTGGGTGCACCTGTACCTCCACGACCTCGCCACCGGCCGGCTCAAGCACCGCATCACCACCGGCGACGGCAATGTCACCCAGCTCGTCCGGGTGGACGAGCGGGCCCGGCAGGTCTTCTTCACCGCCGTCGGCCGCGAGCCGGGCCGCGACCCGTACTTCGCGCACCTCTACCGGGTGGGATTCGACGGCACCGGGCTGACCCTGCTGACCCCGGAGCCGCGACACCACGTCGTCGCGATGAGCGACGACGGACGGTTCATCGTGGACTCCTACTCGACCCCCGACCTGCCGCCGGTCACGGTGCTGCGCGACCGGAACGGACGGGTGCTCGACACGCTCGAGCGGGCGGATGTCTCGCGACTCGTCGCGAGCGGGTGGCGCCCCCCGATCCCGATCACGGTGAAGGCGCGCGACGGCGTCACCGACCTGCACGGCCTCATGTACGTGCCGTCGCGGCTCGACACGACACGGCGCTACCCGATCGTCAACCACATCTACCCGGGGCCCCAGGCGGGGAGCGTGGGCACCCGCGCCTTCGTTCCTGCCCGCGGCGACAATCAGGCGCTCGCCGAACTCGGCTTCGTGGTCGTGGAGCTCGATGGCATGGGGACGCCCAACCGGTCGAAGGCGTTCCACGACTTCTACTACGGGCGGATGGGCGACAACACGATCCCCGACCAGATCGCCGGCATGCGGGAACTGGCCGGTCGGCACCGGTGGATCGCCCTCGAGCAGGCGGGCATCTGGGGCCATTCCGGCGGCGGCTTCGCCACGGGGGCGGCGCTGCTGCGGCACCCCGACTTCTTCAAGGTCGGCATCGCCGAGTCGGGGAACCACGACAACCGCAACTACGAGGACGACTGGGGCGAGCGCTATCAGGGGCTCCTGACGCGCACCGGCGGCAGCGACAGCTACGCGGCCGACGCGAACCAGACGTACGCGCGCAACCTGAAGGGGAAGCTGTTCCTGATCCACGGGATGATGGACGACAACGTCCCGGCCTCGAACACCATGCTCGTCGCCGACGCCCTGATGAAGGCCGGCAAGGACTTCGACATGCTCATGCTGCCGAACGCCCGCCACGGCTTCGGCGCCGACGGCCCGTACGTCATGCGCCGCCGGTGGGACTATTTCGTCCGGCACTTGCAGGGCAATATTCCCCCGACGGAGTACCAGATCGGCCGCCCCCGCACGATACCCTGACCGGCGGCGCCCACCCGAGCCCCCTGCCCCATGAAGGTCACGCTGACCGTCAACGGCACCCCGCGCACGGTGGACGTGCCGGCGGACATGCCGCTGCTCTGGATCCTCCGCGACGTCCTCGACCTGCCCGGCACGAAGTTCGGGTGCGGCAAGGCGCTCTGCGGGGCGTGCACCGTGCATGTCAACGGCACCGCGACGCGCTCGTGCCAGGTGCCCGCCAGCGCTTGCCAGGGCCGCAAGGTCACGACGATCGAGGGGCTCTCGAAGGACGGCTCGCATCCGCTGCAGCGCGCCTGGCAGGAACTGGACGTGGCGCAGTGCGGCTACTGCCAGGCGGGCCAGATCATGCAGGCCGCCGACCTCCTCGCGCGCACCCCGAAGCCGAGCGACGACGACATCGACGCGGCGATGCACGGCAACCTCTGCCGCTGCGCCACGTACCTGCGCATCCGCGAGGGCATCAAGCGCGCCGCGCAGCTGCAGGCCGCGGGCGGGAGGAAGGCCGAATGACCGCGACCCGCCGGGACTTCCTCCGTGCCGGTGCCGCCGCCGGCGGCGGCCTCCTCATCGCCACGCTGGTGCCGTCCGGTGCCCTCGGGGCGCTCGACGACCTCGCCGTCGCCGGCACCTTCGAGCCCAACGCCTTCGTGCGCATCGGCGCCGACGGCGTCATCACGATCATCGCCAAGAACCCGGAAGTCGGGCAGGGCGTCAAGACGATGCTCCCGATGCTCGTCGCCGAGGAACTCGACGTGCCGCTGGCGATGGTGACGGTCGAACAGGCGATGGCCGACGAGAAGCGCTACGGGCGCCAGGTGGCCGGTGGCTCGACGGCGACGCCGCTCAACTGGGAGCCGATGCGCAATGCCGGTGCCGCCGGCCGCCACCTCCTGCTCGCCGCCGCGGCGGCTACGTGGAACGTGCCCGTGGCGGAGTGCTCGACCGACGGCACGGGAACGGTGCACCACAAGGCCAGCCGGCGGAAGCTCGGCTACGGCGCGCTGGCGGCGAGGGCCGCGACCCTGCCCCTTCCCGACGCCGCGGGCATCACGCTCAAGGACCCGAAGGACTTCCGCGTCATCGGCAAGCCGCATGCGCAGGTGGACGCGAGGAAGATCGCCACCGGCCAGCCCCTCTTCGGCATTGACGTGACGGTGCCGGGCATGAAGCACGCGGTCTTCGAGAAGGCCCCCGTCTTCGGAGCGAAGGTGGCGAGCGCCAACCTCGACGAGATCCGTGCCCTGCCGGGCGTGACGCACGCGTTCGTGATCCCCGGTACGGCGGATCTCACCGGCCTGCTGCCGGGCGTCGCGATCGTTGCCGACACGTGGTGGCACGCCCGCTCGGCCCGCAAGCGGCTGCGCGTGCAGTGGGCCGAGCACCCGACGGCGCAGCAGTCGTCGGCGGGATACCGCGCGACCGCGCAGGCCGCCTTCGCCGGCGCGCCGCAGCAGGTGCTCAAGCGCTCCGGGGACGTGACCGCGGCGTTCGCCGCCGCGCCGACGGTGGTGGAGGCGACGTACGAATATCCGTTCCTCGCCCACGCGTCGCTCGAGCCCATGAACTGCACGGCCCGGTGGGCGAACGGCCGGATGGAACTCTGGGCGCCGACGCAGAACCCGCAGCCGGGCCGGCTGCAGGTTGCCGAGACGCTGGGGATCGCGCCGGATGCGATCGACATCCATCTCGTGCGCGGGGGAGGCGGCTTCGGGCGCCGCCTCAACAACGACTACATGGTCGAGGCGGCGTGGATCGCGCGCGAGGCCGGTGTGCCGGTGAAGCTGCTCTGGACACGCGAGGACGACACGCAGCACGACTTCTATCGCCCCGCGGGGTACCACCAGCTCAAGGGTGCGGTGGACGCCGCCGGCCGGCTGGTCGCGTGGCAGGACCACTTCGTCACGTTCGGCGAGTCGCCGACGCGCACCGCGCGTGCGGCGGGGATCGGCGCGACCGAGTTCCCGTTCGGGTACGTCCCGCACTTCTCGTACGGCGTCTCGACGATGCCGCTCGGGGTGCCGACGGGGTTCCTGCGGGCCCCGACCAGCAACGCGATCGCCTTCGTGTTCCAGAGCTTCCTCGACGAGCTCGCCCATGCGGCGAAGCAGGATCCCGTGCAGTTCCGGCTGGCCCTGCTGGCCGAGCTCGACGCCAACGCCCCCGTGGCGCGGGGCGAGGCCTCGCCGATGAGCGCCGAGCGGATGCGGGGGGTACTGCAGCTTGTCGCGGAGAAGTCGGGCTGGGGGAAGCGCTCGCTCCCCCGCGGGACGGGGATGGGCGTCGGGATGCACTACTCGCATCGCGGCTACTTCGCCGAGGTGGTGCAGGCCACGGTGAGCCCCGCCGGCGACCTTCGCGTGGACAAGGTGTGGGTCGCAGGGGACGTGGGGAGCCAGATCATCAATCCCAGCGGCGCCCTGCAACAGGTGCAGGGCTCGGTCCTCGACGGCATCGGCGAGGCATTGCGACAGGAAATCACCATCGAGGGCGGTCGCGTGGTGCAGCAGAGCTTCGACGACTTCGAGCTGCTGCGGATCACCGAGGCGCCACCGGTGGAGGTCCATTTCCGGACGACGGACGTCCCGCCGACCGGCATGGGCGAGCCGGCCCTGCCGCCGGTGATCCCGGCGCTCGCGAACGCGATCTTCGCGGCGACCGGCCGCCGCGTGCGGTCGCTTCCGCTGTCCCGGCACGACCTGCGCTGGGGCTGATCCTCGGGGGCGCGGCCAGCCGGCCGCGCGTCCGCATCCGCACGTTCACCCGCACCGGACCCGCCATGACCGAGCGATCCTCCACGAACCTTCCCGCCCCGACCGGCTGCGCCGGGTGCGCCTACACGCGGCGTGACTTCGTCTCGCTGGGCGCGGGTGCTCTCGCGGGGCTGGCCCTCGTCGGCTGCAGCGACGAGACGTCAACCGGCTCGCCGAACGTCCCGCCGATGACGGACGTGCTGCCGGCCGGCGTCACCATCACGGGGAACACGGTGTCGGTGGACGTCGCTGTCGCCAACGCCCTCACCCAGTCGCCGGGGCTGCTGTTCATCATCGGGCGCACGGCCCGGCCGGTGCTGCTGGTGCGGAGCGCGGGCGCCACGCTGGCCGCGGCGACGTACCGCGGGTTCAACGCCGCGTGCCCCCACGCCGGCACGACGAACCAATGGGAGGACGCCGGAGCAGACGTGATCTGCCGGAATCACAACTCGCAGTTCAACCGGAGCACGGGGGCCGTCTCGGTCGGGCCGGCCACCGGCGGACTGCAGTCACTGCCGACGACCCGCACCGGGAACGTCGTGACGGTGGACGCCGCCTGAGGCGGCGGGGCCGCGGCCGCGAACCGTGTGTGGTTCGCGGCCCGGCCGGCTAGGGCGTGACCTTCCCCGCCCCGCCGTTGCGCAGGAAGTCCACGGCGAGGTTGCTCAGCGTCCGCACCCCGACCGGCAGGGCGCGGTCATCGGCCTGGAAGAACGGCGAGTGGTTGCTGGCGACCTTCTCCGGCGGCAGGTCCGGCGGCGTCACGCCGAGCCCGAGGAAGAAGCCCGGCGCCTTCTCCGCGAAGCGCGAGAAATCCTCGGCGGGCATCGAGAGGTCGTCCTCGCTCACGCCGGCGGTGCCGGCGACGCGCTTGAGGGTGGGGAGGAAGCGCGCGACGAGCGCCGGGTTGTTGACGGTCACCGGGTAGCCCCGGACCACCGTGAGCTCGGCGGTCGCGCCGCTGGCGGTGGCGATGCCTTCGGCGATGCGCTTCATGCGGGCGTGGATCTCGCTGCGGATCGTCTCGTCGAACGTGCGCACGGTGCCGATCATCCACACCGAGTCGGGGATGATGTTCTCGCGCACTCCCCCGTGGAACGCGCCGACGGTCAGCACGGCCGGCGACGTGGTGAGGTCGATCTGGCGCGAGATGATGGTCTGGTAGGCGCCGACGATCTGCGCCCCGATGACGATCGGGTCAACGGTCGTCGCCGGCATCGCGCCGTGCCCCTGGCGGCCGCGCACGATCAACTTCCAGTTGTCGGCGCTGGCCTGCTTGGGACCCGCCCGCCACGAGAGGGCGCCCAGCTTCCCGGGACCGACGTGGATGCCGAAGATGGCGTCCACGCCATCCATGACGCCGGCCTCGATCATCGGCAGCGCCCCCCCGCGCGGCGGCACCTCCTCGGCCGGCTGGAAGATGAACCTGACCGTGCCGGGAAGGCGGTCCTTCAGGCCGGCGAGTACCTCGGCCGTCCCCATGAGCATGGCGACGTGGGTGTCGTGGCCGCAGGCATGCATGACCCCGACATCCTGCCCGTTGTAGACGGTGCGCACGGTGCTCTTGAAGGGGATCTCCACCTGCTCGGTGACGGGGAGGGCGTCCATGTCGGCGCGGAGGGCGACGGTCGGTCCGGGGCGCCCGCCCCTGAGGATGCCGACGACACCGGGGATGCCGCCGACCCGCTCCTGCACCTCGAGGCCGAGCTTCCGGAGGTGGGCCGCGACGAGCGCGGCGGTGCGGACCTCCTGGTAGCCGAGCTCGGGGTGCTGGTGGATGTCGCGCCGCCAGGCGGTGACCTTGTCGGCGATGGCGGCGGTGCGGCGGTCGATCTCCGCGGCGAGGGCGGCATCGACCTGGATCGTCTGGGCGGCCGCGGGGGCGGCGACCACGGTGGCGACGAGGACGCGGAGGATGGACGTGAGTCGCATGTGGAGGCGGTGGTGGAATGGGCAAAGGTAGCCGCACCCGCTCCTCGCCGTCACGCAGGGGCCTCCGGCACCGCCGTCGCATGGCGCAAGGCCGCCGCGGACGCTAGCGTACGGCTGGCTGCCGCCGACCGGCGACGGCCGCATGCCGATGCCAAGGAGCGAGGTTGATCGAGGACGTTCGCGCGCTGCTGTCGGAGGCACTCGCGGCCACGCACGACCTCGGCCCCGAACTCGGGGGCGGGGGCATGTCCCGCACCTTCCTCGCGACGGAACGCGCGCTGTCCCGTCGGGTCGTCGTGAAGGTGCTGGCACCGGAGCTGCTGGCCGGCGTCAGCGTCGAACGGTTCAAGCGCGAAGTGATGCTCGCGGCGTCGCTGCAGCATCCCCACGTCGTGCCGGTGCTGGCGACGGGGGACGCGAACGGCCTTCCGTGGTTCACGATGCCGTACGTCGAGGGCCAGTCGCTGCGGCAGCGGCTGACGTCGGGCCCGATGGCCATCGGCGAGGCGGTGCAGGTGTTGCGCGACGTCGCGCGCGGGCTGGCGTTCGCCCACGCACGGGGCGTGGTGCACCGGGACATCAAGCCCGACAACGTCCTGCTCTCCGAGGGCTCGGCGACGGTGACCGACTTCGGGATCGCCAAGGCGATCACGGCGGCGCGGACGAACCCGGCGCTGGGCCTGACGGGGACGGGGATGTCGCTCGGCACGCCGACGTACATGAGCCCCGAGCAGGCCGCGGCGGACCCCGCGATGGACCACCGCGCGGACCTGTATTCGTTCGGCGCGATGGCCTACGAGATGCTGACCGGCACCCCGCCGTTCGCCGGGCTCTCGCCGTCGCGCATGCTGGCGGCGGCGCTGAGCGAACCGCCCGTCCCTGTCTCTGCGCGGCGGGCCGACGTGCCGCCCCCGCTGGCGGCGCTGGTGATGTCGTGCCTCGAGAAGCAGCCGGACGACCGCCCGGCGCAGGCGAGCGACCTCGTCCGGGTGCTCGACACGGTCATGAGCTCGGGCCCGTCCGCCGCGGCCCCGGCGATCCTGCAGGGGGGGCGCGTGCCGATGCAGCGAGCCCTGGGCTACTGGGCGCTGGCGTCCGCCGTCGTGCTGTTCGTCGTCTGGGCGGCGAGCGTGAGCGTCGGACTTCCCCCGTGGGCGATTCCCGGCACCGCGGTGCTGATGGCGCTGGGCGTCCCGGTGATCGTCTTCACCTGGTTCGTGCAGCGGACGGCCTACCGTCAGTTCACGCAGACGCCGCAACTGACGCCGGGCGGGGGCGCGGCGCCGCAGGGGACGCTGCACACGATCGCGGTCAAGGCGAGCCCCTTCGTCTCGTGGCGTCGCACACTGCTCGGGGGCGTGGCGGCGGTGACGCTCTTCCTCGTGGGGATCGGCGGGTTCATGGCGGCCCGGGCCTACGGCATCGGGCCGGCGGGGTCGCTGATCGGCAAGGGCGAGCTCGAGCGGAACGCCAAGCTGATCCTCGCGGACTTCCGCTCGCCGGCGTCGGACACCTCGCTGGGGGTGACGCTGACGGAGGCGCTGCGGGCCGACCTTGCGCAGTCCCGGCAGCTGCGGGTCCTCTCGCGGGCGAACGTGCGCGACGTCCTGCGGCTCATGCAGCGCCCGGTGGACGCCGGCGTGGACCTCGCGCTCGCGCGCGAGGTGGCCACGCGCGAGGGGATCAAGGCGATCGTCGAAGGCGAGATCGTGCAGCTCGGCGACGGGTACGTGGTGGCCGCGCGGCTGGTGACGACCCAGACGGGGGAGGAGCTGGGGGCCTTCCGCGAGACGGCGGCCAACGCCACCGACCTGCTGCCGGCCGTCGAGCGGCTGTCGCGGGCGCTCCGCGAGCGCATCGGCGAGTCGTTCAAGGACATCCGCGCCGCCGCGCCGCTCGAGCGCGTCACGACGTCGAACGTCGAGGCGCTCAAGATGTACGTCGCCGGGATGCGGGCCGTCGAGGAGCGGCGCGACCTGACGGCGGCGGTCAACTACTTCACCGAAGCGACGCGCCTCGATTCCGGCTTTGCCTCCGCGTACCGCAAGTGGGCGGTATCACTGGGCAACGAGGGCGGTTCGCAGAGCGAGATCTCGCGCCTGCTCGTGAAGGCGTACGAGCGGCGGGACCGGTTGAGCGAGCCGGAGCGGCTGCTGACCGAGGCCTCCTACTTCACGTCGGGTCCGCGCGAGGACCTGCGCAAGGCCACGCTCTCCCTCGAGGCCCTGTTCAGCCGGGACAGCACCTTCTTTCCCGCCGCCAACAACCTGGCCGTGCTGTACATGCGGCAGGGGCAGTGGAAGGAGGCGGCCCCCCTGCTCCGGCGCGCGATCGGCCTGGAATCGGGAATCGTCACCGGTTGGCTGAACCTCATCCGCGTCGAGATGGAGCTCGGGAACTTCGCCGTCGCGGACTCGCTGGCGACCGCCTCCGAGAGCCGGCTCGGGCCCCAGAACGGCCAGCCCCTCACGCAGCATGCCTGGGTCCGCTTCGCCTCCGGCGAGTACGCCGCCGCCGACTCGCTGGTGCGCGAGGGGCTCCGGCGCTTCGCGAACCGCCCGCAGGACATCCAGCGACTGGCCAGCTTCGGACTCGCGTTCGCCGAGACGCGTGGGCGGCTGCGCGAGGCGCGCCAGATGCGGGCGCTCGCGGACAGCGCGCGCCGGGTGCAGCAGTTGCCGGTGAACGCGCTGACGAGTGCCCTGCAGGAGGCCGAGCGCGTCGGCCTCCTGCGCGGGGATCTGGCGGCAGGGCGCGCGATGGCACTCGCCGCCCTGAAGGCCTTTCCCCCGGAGTCGAGTCCCGAGAGCGACCGGACGTACGGGGCCTGGGGCGCGGTGCTCTACTCGCTTGGCCTCAAGGAGCAGGGGCGGACGATGCTGCGGGCCCTGCAGGCCCGCCATGCGCAGTCGAACCGCGGCAACGACGGCGCCGGCAGCATGCTGCTCGAGGGCAAGGACCTGCTCGCGAACGGCGCGCCGGCGGACGCGGCGCGCCTGCTCCGCAGCGCCGTCGTGCAGCACCCGCAAGGCGGCGTGGCCGCGTACGGGCCGGATCTCGCCGAGGCGTACCGCAAGGCCGGACAGCCCGACTCCGCCATGGCAGTGCTCGAAGCGTTCGTCGCCGATCGTGGCTTGTTCGCGGTCTTCACCTCCGGCCCGGTGTACCGGCCCAAGGCGCACATCGACCTCGGTGAGCTGTACGAGCAGAAGGGACAGCCAGCGAAGGCGCTCGCCCAGTACGAACAGTTCGAGGCGCTCTACCGCAACGCCGACCCCGAGTTGCAGCCGCTCGTCCGAGACATCCGCGCCCGCATCGAGCGGTTGCGCGCCGCCGCGCCCAAGGGATAGCCCCCGCACGCGCCGTGCGCCGAGCCGAAGACGACATGCCCACGCCCGACCCCAACCGTCCGCCGCACGACGACGAGATCGACGTCCACGGACTGTCCCACGTCGGCAAGGCCCGCAAGGAAAACCAGGACCACTTCGTGCTCGCGACGATCCACCAGCGCGTGCACCTCCTGGCGACGAACCTCGAGGATGCCGATCGGATCCCGCTCGGCGACGAACAGCTCGCCTTCCTCGCGATGGTCGCCGACGGCGTGGGCGGGGGGCACGGCGGCGCCGAAGCGAGCGCCACGGCGCTGGCCGCCGCGACCCAGTACGTGAACGCCTCCGTGGCCTGCCTGCGCGGCCGGCACGCCGAGGAGGCCGACTTCACCGACGCCCTGCAGCAGGCGGCCCACAAGGCGCACGAAGCGGTCCTCGCGCGGCGCGAAGCGGACGGCCGGGCGGGCTCGATGGCCACGACCCTGACGCTGTACCTGGCCGTATGGCCCTATACCTACGTGCTGCAGGTGGGGGACTCGCGCTACTACCTGCTGCATGGCGGCGACCTGCGGCAAGTCACCCGCGACCAGACGATCGCCGAGGACCTGCTCGAGCGCGGCGTGCTGTCGCGCACTCAGGCGCACCGTTCGCCGTACGCCCATGTGCTGTCGAGCGCGATCGGCAGCGACAGCGCGATGCCGGTCGTGACCCGCGTCCACTCGGCGTGGGGTGACGTGCACCTGATCTGCAGCGACGGGCTCACCAAGCACGTCTCGGACGCGCGCATCGCCGAGGTGCTGCGGGGGATGACAAGCGCGAAACAGGCCTGCGAGCAGTTGCTCGAGGATGCCCTCGTGGGGGGCGGGTCCGACAACGTCACGATCATCGTCGGACGGGCCGTGGCCCGGTCCTGACGTCGCCGGCCGTCGCCGGCCGTCGCCGACGGGCCGCGCTACCGCGCTACCGCGCTACCGCGCTTCGCCCGGCCGGTAGCGGCGGACGGACGCGCGCTCGACGTCGTCCCGGTAGTACGCAACCGGCTTGAAGCGCCCCGCCGCGTAGGCCTCGGCCTGATTCACGAAGTACGGCGAGGCGGGATCGCCGCTCACGCCGCCGGCGAGGACGCTTCTGGCGCGGACCCGGGGCCCGAACTCCACCGCCGCCACGAAACTGTTGCCGTAGTCGCCGTAGATGCGCTTCACGTCGGCGCGCGCGCGCATGCCGAACGACGCGAGCGACCCCCACGTGGCGCTGGCGAACGGCACCGGCAGACTCGGCTTGGCGTCGTCGTAGGGCTGCACGAGGTCTCCGGTCAACCGCTGGAAGCGGTTGATCTCGCCCCACGGGGTGCGCCAGGTGCCGAAGTCGCGCTCGAGCGTCCGGACGGCCGTCGCGAGCGCCTCGACGCGCTCGCCCGGCGTGGTCCCGGTCGCCATGACGTCGTAGATGTCGCGGCCGGCGGCGCGGGCGCGGGGCATGGTGCGCGCCATGAGCTCCTGCCCCCAGTAGATCGCCACGCTCGTCGGCACCGACGCGACGCCGAAGCGGCGGTCCCACCCGCGAAGGGCCGCGACCGGCTCGGCCAGCGCGAGTCGCAGCGTGTCGGCGGGGGGCAGCTGGTCCCACGCCGCGAGCAACGGCGGCAGGAGTCCTTCGAACGCCGTCAGCTCCGGGTCGTACGCGGCGGCGATCAGGCCGTCGAGCGTGAAGTCGCGTCGGCCCTGCAGGACCTTCACGGCGTGGATCCCGCGCGGGTTCTCGGGGTCGGTCCACATGTAGGCCGGGAAGCGCCCGGGCGCGGGACTGTCCGGACCCGCGGCGGAGAACGGCCAGTTGTTGGTGTTCTGGATCCAACCGCCCGGCGGATTGTGCACGCGGATCAGGTCGTTGATGTCGTGCAGCCCCTGCCAGTCCACGCGCGGGTCGGTGCCGTCCACGACGCCGCGGTAGTCGATCGCCGGATTCCGCCTCGGGACGAAGTTCCCGTAGAACAGGGCAATGTTGCCGTCCGCGTCGGCATAGACGGTGTTGTTCGACGAGTTCGTGCGGAGGCGCATCGCCCGCACGAACTGGTCCCACGTCCGCGCCTTGGTCCGGGTGAACGACTGCGTGAGCGCCGCCACGGGGGCCTGCATGAGCCGCACGCTGATCCACGCGGTGTCGCCCCCCGCCTCCGCCCGCCGCACGATGGGTCCACGGTGGGTGTACCAGGCCGTGACGGTGCGCGTCTCGACGCCGCCGCCAACCTTGACCCTGAGCGTGATCGGCCGGGCCGTGAGCGGCCGTTCCACGCCGCCGACGACGTGGAAGCGTCGCCCGCCGCGGGTCACGATGCGCTCGCGGTATTCGTCCACGACGTCGCCCCCCCCGGAGGTGTGCATCCAGCCCAGGCGGTCGTTGAAGCCCTGATAGACGAAGAACTGCCCCCACGTGACGGCGCCGTAGGCGTCGAGCCCTTCGCGGCTGGCGACGTGGATCTCCGGGCGGAAATAGAACGAGGTGTGCGGGTTGATCAGCAGCAGGGCGTGGCCGTTCACCGTGTTCCGCGGCGCGATCGCGAACCCGTTCGACCCGGCGGGCTCCAGGGGCATCCCCGGCGGGTCGTCCGCTGCGTCGGTGTCGTCGGACGCCCCTGCGGCTGGCCGCGGGCGGTAGAGGTCGCCCAGCCCGCGCAGACCGACCGACTCGATGTCGCCCCCGATGCTGCCCTCGGTGAAGCTGAGTGCCATCCACGGCTCGAATCGGGTCAGGAGGCGTGGCCGGACCCCCGGATGGGTGTGCAGGTAGTAGTTGAGCCCGTCGGCCCACGCGCGCATGAGCGCCTGCAACCACGGGGGGCTCGTGGCGAAGTGCGCCCGGAGTCCCGCGTCGTCCACGAAGAGCCGCTGTCGCAGGTCGCGCAGCAGTTCGGCCTCGCCCTCGACCTCGGCCAGCCGGCCGAGCGAGACGAGATAGTTGCGCTCGATGCGCGGGAAATCGTCCTCCGCCTGGGCGTAGATCATGCCGAAGACGGCGTCGGCGTCGGAGCGGCCGAAGACGTGCGCGACGCCGAAGGAGTCGCGGTGGATCGTGACGCGCGCCGCCCGCGCCTTCGCCCGGGCGAGGTCGGGGGCGGGCATGGACTGGCCGTGCAGCGCTGTCGCGACGAGGAGGGCGAGCCAAGGGCGGGTCATGCCGTGGAAGGTAACCGGCCCGCCGCGGGCCCCCCCTTCCCCCTCGCGCGCGACGCGCCCCGGGCGCACGTTACCGGGGTCCGCACCCCGGTGATGCCCGTGCCCCGACCGACCTCCGCGCTGACCACGACCTACGACGCCATCGTCGTCGGCTCCGGCATCTCCGGCGGCTGGGCCGCCAAGGAGCTCACCGAGGCCGGACTCCGCGTCCTCATGCTCGAACGCGGCAGGAACGTCGAGCACGTGAAGGACTACGTGAACGCCACCAAGGGGACGTGGGAGTACCCCCATCGCGGTGGCCGCACGCAGCAGATGATCGCCGATTATCCGGTGCTGCAGCGCGACTACCCGCTGAACGAGAAGAACCTCGACTGGTGGGTGAAGGATGCCGAGCATCCCTACACCGAGGTGCGGCGGTTCGACTGGTATCGCGGCTACCACGTGGGGGGCCGTTCGCTGACGTGGGGCCGGCAGAGCTACCGGCTCTCGGACCTCGATTTCGAGGCGAACGACAAGGACGGGATCGGCGTGGACTGGCCGATCCGCTACGCCGACCTCGCCCCGTGGTACGACAAGGTCGAGCGCTTCGCCGGCATCAGCGGGTCGCGGGAAGGGCTCGCCCAGCTGCCCGACGGGCAGTTCCAGCCCGCGATGCCGCTGAACTGCGCCGAGTCGCACGTCGCCGAGCGGCTGGCGTCGCGCTTCGGCGGCGAGCGCCGGGTGATCCCGGGGCGGACGGCCAACCTCACGAGGCCGTTGCCGGGACGCGGTGCCTGCCAGTCGCGCAACGCCTGCTGGCTCGGGTGCCCGTTCGGCGCCTACTTCAGCACGCAGTCGTCCACGCTGCCGGCGGCGATGGCCACCGGCCGGCTGACGCTCAAGCCATGGAGCATCGTCACCGAGGTGCTCTACGACGCCGACCGCAAGCGGGCCACCGGCGTCCGCGTGCTCGACGCGCTGACGCGCCAGACGACCGACTATACCGCGCGCGTCGTCTTCCTGTGCGCCTCGGCGCTCAACTCGACGTGGCTGCTCATGCGGTCGGCGACCGACGTCTGGCCTGGCGGCCTCGGGTCGAGCAGCGAGGCGTTGGGCCGCAACCTGATGGATCACCACTTCCGCTGCGGCGCGCGCGGGACGCTCGAGGGCTTCGACGACAAGACGGTGTACGGACGCCGTCCGACGGGGACCTACGTCCCGCGCTTCCGCAACTTGCCGGGCGGCGAGAAGCGGCCGTACCTGCGCGGCTTCGGCTATCAGGGGGGCGCAGGGCGAAGCAACTGGGCGCGGGGCATCGCCGAGCTCGGCGTGGGAGCGGCCTTCAAGGACCTCATGACCACGCCCGGCGGCTGGGGGGCGGGCTGGATGGGCTTCGGCGAGATGCTCCCCGATCCGTCCAACCGCGTCTCGCTCGACGACGCGAAGCGCGACGCGTGGGGGCTGCCGGTCCTCAAGATCGACTGCGGCATCGGCGAGAACGAGCGGCTCATGCGCCAGGACATGATGAACGACATGGCCGAGATGCTCAATGCTGCCGGCCTCAAGCATGTGCAGACGTACGACCTCGGCTACGCCCCCGGGATGGGGATCCACGAGATGGGCACCGCCCGCATGGGTCGCGACCGCCGGACGTCGGTGCTCAACGCACACAACCAGGTGTGGGACGCCCCGAACGTCTTCGTGACCGACGGGGCGTGCATGACCTCGGCGGGATGCCAGAACCCGTCGCTCACCTACATGGCGCTCACGGCGCGGGCCGCGGACCACGCGGTGCGCGAGCTCAAGCGCCGCAACCTCTGAAGGGGCGCCGATGACCGACCGGATCTCCCGCCGCGAGGCGGTGCAGCTGGTGTCCGCGATGCTGGGCGGCGTCACGCTCGTGGGCGGCGAGGCGCTGTGGCGCGCGCCGGCACGGGCGATGCCTGCCCTGCGCCAGCCGGGTGGCTGGACGCCCGCGCAGGTCGCCCTGCTCGACGAAGCGGCGGAGACGATCCTGCCGCGGACGGCGACGCCCGGGGCGAAGGACGCGCACTGCGGGACGTTCATCGCGCTCATGGTCACCGACACCTACGAGGCGGCGCACCAGCGGATCTTCCGTCGCGGGCTGGTGGAACTCGACGCGGCGGCGCGTGCGGCGCACGGGAGCCGCTTCGTCGAGCTCACGCCGCCGCAGCGACTCGCGCTGGTCGAGCGATTCGACCGCGAGGCCTTCCAGTTCATGCGCGGGCGGCCGGCCGATGAACCGCCGCACTGGTTCCGCATGCTCAAGGAGCTCACGCTGCTCGGCTTCTTCACGTCGGAGGTCGGGATGACGCAGGCACTGCGGTACGTGGAGTCACCGGGGCGTTTCGACCCGTGCGTGCCGTACGCGCCCGGCGACCGGGACTGGGCGGCGCACGCCTGACGCGCACGCCTGACGCGCACGCCTGACGCGCCATCCCCGGGACTCAGGGCGCGTCCACCTTGAACAGCACCCAGTGCCGCGGCGTCTCCCGCGGACGGGCCCCGACCTCGGCGATGCGCACCCGCTCGGCCGTCAGCCCGTAGCGGTTGATCAACGCGTCACGCAGCACGCGCGCGCGATCGGTGGCCAACTGCTCGAGGTCGCCCGTCCCAAGGGGCACCGCCGCGAGCGTTCGGGCCAGCACCTCGGGGAACGGCGGCGGTGGGGGCGGAGGCCCCGTGCGCACCACCGGCGCGGCGTCGGCGGGCGGCGGCGGGGGGCGCTCGGGATCGCGCGCGCGAATCCACCGCTCCCACGCCGCGGGTTCGATCGCGACACTGTCGGGGGTGACCGGGGCTGCACCGCGCTCCCGTAGCTCGGCCCACCGCCGCGCGCGGAACTCGCGCTCGAGGATCGCGCGCCGGAGGGCAGCCGGGTCGGCCGAATCGTCGGCCCACGGCTCGACGACCAACTGGAGGTCGGGACGCTCGGCGAGCGACGAACCAAGCGTGCGCAAGCGGGTCTCCTCGGCGGGCGAGAGATCGACCGACCCTGCGGCGAACTCGGCGTGATCGAGCGGCGTCGCCTCGACCCCCCGGCCGGGCACCAGCGAGGCGAGCAGACGGAACGGCGACTCGACCAGCGCCACCGCCACGTTCTTCACCGCGCGTCCGACCACGCGCCACGCCGAGAAGGCGGGGTCGTCGAGGTTGCCGCGGACCGGCACGTCGAAGATGATGCGGTCGCGACGGTCGCGAAGGACGGCGAAGACGAGTCGCAGGGGAATCGCCGTCGCGTCGGGGCTCTCGACCTTCTCCCCGAAGCGGAAGCCGTCGAGGGTCAGGATGTTCCGTGCGTCGAGCTCGCGCTTGGCGATCCGCACCTGCATCTCCAACGCTCCTTGGCCCCGGCGGATCGCGTAGCCGCCGTACCGTCGGCTGTACGGGTCGAAGGCGAGCAGGTCGAGGCCGCGCAGGCGCACTGTCACGTTCGACGAGTCGGCGGCATCGCCCAACGGGGCGAGCCGGCCGGTGATCTCGAGCGGCGCGACGTTCTCGACCCGCGCGCGAATGTCGAACGTGGCGTGCGCGAGATCGTCCGACGACAGTTCGCCGAAGGTACCGTCGAGCCGGCCGGCGGTGACGCGCACCGCTGGCCGCGCCGTGCGGTCGGTGAAGCGGATGCGACCATTGCGTACCGCGAGCGCCCCGACGACGATGCGCAGGGGGGACGCCCCGGTGTCGGGTGGCGCGGCGGCGGCCTGGGCCGGCCCGACCGCCGCTTGGGCCGGCGCGACCGCCGCAGCGGAGTCCGCGCCCCCCGCAGCGGCGGGGTCCGCCGGCGGCGGCGCGGGGCTGCGCCGCCGCAGCCGGTCCACGGAGAACGTGCCGTCGGCGGCGACCGAGAGTTCGAGCGCCGCCCGGTCGAGCGAGACTTGCCCGATGGTCAGCGCCTCGCCGCTCGGGTCGAGCCGCATGCGCGAGAAGCGCAGCTCGGTGAACCGCAGGAACTCCGCCCCGCCATCGGACTCGACGGCGGCGAAATCGTCCACGTGGAAGTCGCCGTCGAAGCCGAACGTCGGCGGGCCGTTCGCCGGCCGCGAGAAGCGGGCGGTCCCCTCGACCCCCAAGCGACCGCGCGTGACGGCGACGTCGAAATAGGGGGCGATGTACGGATCGAGCGGACGCAGGTCCACGTCGGCGAGTGTCACCGAGACCTCGCCGGATCCAGCAGCGCGGTCGAGGCGCCCGGACCAGCGCGCGGAGCCGCCGCTGTCCTCGAGGGCGAGCGCCCCGTCGAGCCGCAGGGGAACGGCGGGGTCGTCGCCGGCACCGAGGACGGTCAGGGAGACGCCCCGGAGCGCGAGCGCCACCGGGCGAACGGGGCGCTCGTCCCGCACGGCGAATCCCCACCGCGCGAGCCGGACGGTGTCCACGCTCCAGCGCCATGGCGCGCTCGACTCGGCGGGCGCGGCCTTCGCCCGCGCGCTCGCCCGCGCGCTCGCCCGCGCGCTCGCCCGCGCGCTCGGGCTCACGGCGACGGGACGCATCGCGGCCGGCGCCGCCGCCGGCGGCGCCGCCGGCCCCCTCGCGCGGGCGGCACCACGGCCCGGGGTCGCGAGGCGCGCGAGGTTCCAGACGCCGTCGCGGCCGCGCCGCGCGGAGAGGCGGCCGTCGTCGGTGGCGACGAGGGCGACGCGCGCCCGACGGGTCTCGGCGTCGGCGGTGACCCCGCGGAGGTCGAAGCGTCCGACGGCGAAGGCCACCGGGGCATCGGCGGCGTCGCCCTCGGCGACCTCGAGGTCGGCGATGGACAGCGCGCCGTCGTCGAGGCGCAGGGTGCGAAGCCCCGGCCGCAGGTCAATGACGTAGCGCCCCGCCACGGAGAGCCGGCCCCGGCGGATGCGCGCCCGCACAAGTCCCCCCCAGTAGGGCTCGTAGGTGGGCATCGCGAAGTCCGCGAGACGCACTTCGCCCTCGGACCGGAACGGCGACACCTGCAACGTGCCGGACCACGAGAACGACTCGTCGCGACCGATGGTCCCGGAGAGGCCATAGCGGTTGCGGGCATCGGGGCGAGACGAGAACTCGTCGAGCGAGAGCGCGAGCGGACCGATCGCGCTCGAGAACACCGGTGCCTTCGTCGAGTCGTCGAACGCGAAACGGGTGTCGGTGACGCGCAGGCGGCCGATGCGCACCTCGGGGAGCGGTCCGGACGAAGGGCGCGCGAGGATGGGATCGAGGATGTCCGCGACGGCGAGCGCGCCGTCGCGGCGCACGGCCAGCCGGCCGCGCAGGCCGTCGAGGACCACGGCGTCGAGCACGATCGCATCGCTCGCGAGCGATGCGATCGCCACGTTCACCTCGAGGTGCCGCCATGCCGCGAGCGTGTCGCCGTCGAGGTCGCGCACCCAGACGGAGTCGGCGATGACCGACGCGGTGTACGGATTGAAGCGCAGGCGGCCGATGGCCACCTGCCGCTCGAGGGCGGCCGAGGCGGCGGCCTCGAGCCGCTTGAGGGCGTACGGGGGGGCGAGCACGGCGGCGAGCCCGAGCACGGCGAGCAGCGCCGCCACGCCCCCCACCGCCAGCCCGAACCGGCGCCACGACCACGTCGGCAGCCAGCGCACGGACGGTCAGGGACGCAGGTGACGCGCGAGGAACGCCCAGATCTCGCGCCGCGACTCGCGCGCGAGCCGGGTGTCGATGCGGTTGAACTCGTGCCCGCCGGGTGCCGCCTCGTAGATGCGGTGCTCGAACGTCTTCCCGGCCGCCTTGAGCGCCGCGACGAGCGCCTGCACCTCCATGACGTTGACGTCCTCGTCATTGGTGTTGCCGTGCACGAGCAGCGGGATGCGCAGCTTGTCCACGTGCGTCACCGGTGAGCGGCGGCGGTATTCGTCGGGGTGGTCCACCGCGCTCTTCCCGATGAACTCGGTGAACGTGGCCTGGTAGCCGGGTCCCTTGTAGCCCATGCGCATGACGAGGTCGCTCACCGGGACGCCGGCATAGGCGGCCTTGTAGGCATCCGGGTGCAGGAAAGCCTGGAAGAGGGCGTGGTAGCCCCCGTGGCTCCAGCCCAGCACGCCGACGCGCGACGCGTCCACGTTGGGCAGCATCTCGACCGCCCAGTCGCGCGCTGCCTTCACGTCGTCGATCTCCGCGCCGCCGTAGTCGATGGCGTTGTACAGCTCGGCCCCGTAGCCGGTGCTGCCGCGGTACTCCGGGGCGACGACGACGTACCCCTGCTCGAGCAATTCGCGCAGGATGTGGGCGTGGAACTTGTCGAACGAGCCGTGCACGTAGCCGTGGACCAGCACGAGCAGCGGCGCCTTGCGGCTCCCGAGGGCCCTGGGGACGAACGAGTACACGGGGAACTTGAGCGGGACGGTGGCGCCCTGCCCCGTGGGGTTGGTGGTGCGGGCCGGCTTGGGGCTGGTGATCCACCACTTGTCCATCACCGCGAGGTCCTCGGTGCGCGCGCGCCACTCGAGGTCGTCGATCTTCTTCTCGAGCGTCTCGAACCAGCGGTCGGTGCGGGCGTCGCGGGCGGGAACCTCCCGCAGCGATCCGGGGGCGCCGCCCGGCGCCGGCTGGGCAACCGCCGGCCGCGCCACGATGGCGACCAGGATGCCCAGCCCCACCGCATGCCGAAGGCCGCACGCGGCGGCCGCCGCCGCGCGCCTCACGAGGGACGAGGCCATCAGTACCCCAGCTGCTCGAGGAAGTACGGCAGCATGCGCCGCCACCACGGCCAGTCGTGGTTGACGTCCGTGCCCCAGACGTCGAGCCAGTGCGGGATCCCTTTCTCGGTGAGGAGTTGGGCGAACTTGCGCGAGGCCTCGGGCACCTCGAACGCCCCCTGTCCCGTCGCGAGCACGATCTTCGTGCGGGTGCGCAGGAGGTCGAGGGAGGGACCCTCGAGGTTGCGCACGAACCACATGGGGTTGTTGAAGTAGCAGTTATCGTCGGAGTAGCCCTTGAAGTACGACCGTGCGAGGTCGTAGAAGCCGGCCATGCCGATCAGCCCGCCGAAGAGGTCGGGACGGCGGAAGCACTGGTTGGCGGCGTGGAAGCACCCGAACGAGGCACCGGTGGTGATGGGGCGCATGTCGCCGCGTCCGCTGGCATGGCGGATGAACGGCACCACTTCGTCCTCGACGTACGACGAGTACAGCGCCTGCCGGCGCGCCTGCTCGCGCACGGGAACGTCGCGATCCATCCACGCGTGGCTGTTGATCGAGTCGATCGAGTAGAGCTGGATGCGCCCCGCCATGATCAGCGGCTCGACGGCCTTCACGAGGAAGAAGCGCTCGTTCTCGAGGAAGTCGGCGGCGGCGGTGGGGTACAGCAGGATCGCCTGGCCGGCCGTCCCGTAGCGGACGATGGGCATCTCGAGGCCGAGGGCGGGACTGCGCCAGCGGTCGATGGTCTTCGGAAGGGCCGGGTCGATGAATTGCATGGGGAGAACCTGCAAGCGGCGCTGGGCGATGCCAAGGGGGAACCCCTTTCGTCGGCGCGTCCGCCAGCGGAAGTTGACGGTCATGCGTTGCGCTGGCATGCGTCGTTCGATCTCTGGCCCCGCGGGGCCATGGCTTCTCGCGCTCGTCTTCGCGATGGCACACCCCGCCTCGGCGCAGACGCCCACGCGGGGTGCGACCGCCCGCGACAGCGTGCCGCGCCGGATCGAGGGCGTGGTCGTGAAGACCCGCCAAGCCCCGACGATCGTCGGCGGCTCGGGGACCGTGGACATTTCCCCGGATTCGCTCCGGACGGCGCCTGGCGTCACGCTCGACCAGGCGCTGCGGACGGTGCCGTTCGTGACCGCGCGCGCCAACTCGCGCGGCGAGACCGAGCTGTCGGTGCGCGCCTCCGACTCGCGGCAGCCGGCGATCATGCTCGAAGGGGCTCCGCTCTCGGCGGGATGGGACGGCCGCGCCGACCCGGGGCTCGTGCCCCTGACCGGTGCAGCGGGCCTGCGCGTGACGCGCGCGGCCCCGTCCCTGCTGCTCGGGCCCAACGTGACGTCCGGCGTGGTGGAGGTGTCGCTGCTCGACGACGCGACCGAGCCGCGGGCGCTGCTGGCCGCCGGCGGCGACGCCACCGGCGGCGTGACGTCGCGGGCCGTCGGGACGGGCCGGCACGTCACCGAGGCGGGCCGCCTCGTGTACAGCGGTGGGCTGGGGTTCCGCCAGCGAAGCTACCTGGTGACCCCGGGGGCGTTCCGCGACCCTGCGCGTCTGGCCGGGGGCGAGCGCACCAACTCCGACGTGCGGCAGATGGACGCGTTCGGGGCGCTGCGCTGGTCGAACGCGTCGGGGGCGTACGCGAGCGCGGCCGTCACGACGATGCGCGGTAATCGCGGGGTGATCCCCGAGGCCCATCTGGCCGCCCCGCGATTCTGGCGCCAGCCCGAGGCCGATCGCGCCGTGACCGTGGTGACCGCGGGAACCGGCGCGCTCGGGACGCCGGTCGGCTACGGCTCCCTGCAGATGCGCGCCTCGCTCAACCAGGGCCACGCGTTCATCCAGCAGTTCGGCAACGCCACCTACGGCACCGTGACGGGCAGCGAGCGGGGCCGCGACCACACCGCGGCGCTCCGGCTGATCGGCGAGCATTCGTGGGGGAGCCGCGGCGACGTGGGACTCGGCGTGTCGGTGCAGCAGGTGGATTACCGCGAGTCGCTGAACGCAGCGGCGGAGCAGGTTTACCGGCAGCGCCTGTGGAGCGTCGGACTCGAGACCGACTACGAGCTCACCGACGGCCTGCAGGTCGCGGCCTCGGCCGCACTGGACGGCTTCTCCACCCCCAAGACCGGCGACAAGCCGGCGATCGGCGACCGGCAGGCGTGGGCGGTACGCGCCGGGGCCACGCAGGCGCTCGGTGGCGGCCTGACCTTCAACGCCGCCGCCATCAACCGCTCCCGCTTCCCGTCGCTGCGCGAACTGTACTCCGGGGCGCTCGGTCGTTTCCTGCCGAATCCGGACCTGCGCCCGGAGCGACTTCTCGGCGTCGAGACGGGGATCTCGCTCGCCCGCGGTGCGTGGCGCTGGCAGGCAATCGCGTTCCACCAGCGCCTCGACGACGTGATCCTGCGGGTGAACCTGCCGGCCCCGAGCCGACTGCAGCAGCGCGTCAACCGCGACGGCCAGCGCACCAACGGGCTCGAACTCCTCGGGGCCTACGCGACGGCGCGACACACCCTCCTCGCCGACCTCACGCTCCAGGATGCGCGCCTGCTCGACCCGACGCAGCCCGGCGGGCATCGGCAGATCGAGTACCAGCCCAAGGTCCGCGGGTCGTTCACCGCCGTCGCCCCGCTCGTGGCCGGGTGGCGCGGGACGGCGGCCGCCAACCTCTTCGGTTCGCAGTTCTGCCTCACCCCCGTCGCGAACGCCTACGAGCGGCTGCCGACGACGGGACGCGCCGACATCATGGTGGACCGCACCGTCATGGCCCGCGCGGGTGCGGCACTGCTGCGGTCGCTCCGCGTGCTCGTGGCGGTGGACAACATCACCGACGCGCTCAACTGGGACCAGTGCGGATTGCCGCAGCCGGGCCGGGTCCTGCGCGTCGGGGTCGAGCTGCACTGACCGCGGGGGCGACACCCGCGCAAGGGGTGTCGCCTCCGCGTCACGGCCTCACGGGGTCACGGCCTCACGGGGTCACGGCCTCACGGCCAACGGCCTCACGGGGTCACGGCCTCACGGCCAACGGCCTCACGGGGTCACCGCCCCGCACCCCTCGGCCCTGGCACAGGCCGGATCCACCGGTGCCAACTGCAGGCGCGCCAACTCGGCGTTGACCTTCGGCAGGTCGTCGCGCCAGACACGCTCGAGCGCCTCGGTGTAGCCGCGCAGCTCGGTGCGAAGGAGGCCGAAGATCTCCTGCATCCCCGCGACCGGGCGTCCGTCACCGCGCTCGGCCATCGAGAGCAGCGTCGCCAGCCGGTTGTTGACCTTGATCGGGAAGTTGAGCGGGTCCTGGTTGCTCTGGTTGCGCACCTGATAGACCTGCTCCTCGATGCCGGACGTCTTCGTGCGCACCGCACCGGCAGCCGCCGACAGCGCCGGGTCGGCCGACCTCGTGGTGCGGTCGGCCAGTTGCGCCTTCACGTTGCGGATGGCGATCACGGCCCGGTTGGCCGCCTCGACCTGGTCGCGCACCTGCACACCGAAGGCGAACTGCGCCTTGAGGTCGGCATCGGTCACGCCGGGCACCCACGGATGCCGCACGATCGCGAAGCGCCCGCTCGTGGCCGTCGTACCATCCACTGTGAGGCGCGCGACGTATCGGCCGGGCGGGAGCGCGGGGCCGGCGCTGCGCGCGCCCCAGAGGATCATCCCCTGGAACCCGATCGCCGGCTGGCCGCGCAGGTCCCAGCTCACCCGGTGCAGGCCCGGCGTCGCCGGCAGGGAATCGAACGTGCGCACGACGACGCCGGCCGAGTCGAGCACGGCAAGCGCGACGCGCGTGGCCTTCGTCGGCAGCCACCACCCGATGTGCACCGGCGGTCCCGACCGCACCCCCGTCGGCGGGGTGAAGACGTGCGGCCCGCCGGCGCGGATCGCCGGGGTCAGCTGCCGGAGCGGCGCGATGTTGTCGAGCACCCAGAAGCCGCGCCCGTGGGTGCCGATGACGAGCTCGTTGCCTTCCACGACGAGGTCGGCGACCGGAACGCTCGGGAGGTTCAGGTTGAGCGACTGCCAGGTGGCTCCGTCGTCGTAGCTCACGTCCACCCCCTGCTGGGTGGCGGCGTAGAGCAGCCCCGGACGCGTCGGGTCCTCGCGCACGGCGTGCACGTAGGCGTCCGGGCGCAGGCCGGTGGTGATCTTCGTCCAGGTCCGGCCGAAGTCCTTCGTCCGGAAGACGTACGGCGCGAAGTCGCCGAGCAGCGGACGCCGCACGCTGACGTACGCAGCACCGTCGGCGAAGGCCGAGGCATCGATCTGGCTGACGCGACCGAAGTCGGGCATGCCCGGCGGCGTGACGTTCGCCCAGGTCTTCCCGCCGTCTCGCGTGACGTGGACGAGGCCGTCGTCCGATCCCGTCCAGATGACGTTCACGTTCCGCTTGCCGGGCCCGACGGCGAAGATCGTCGCATAGACCTCGGGGCCGTTCATGTCGCCGGTGATGGGGCCGCCGCTCTTCTCCTGTGTCTCCGGCGCGTGGCGCGTCAGGTCGCCCGAGATCGCCGTCCACGTCTGGCCGCCGTCGGCGGTCCTCCAGAGCCGCTGCGACGACACGAAGAGCACGCGCGGGTCGGCGGGGGAGAAGACGATCGGGAAGGTCCACTGCCACCGCTCGCGGATCTCCCGCGACGGCTCGCCCGAGTAGAACCACGGGTACGGGTTGACCTCGCGCGAGAGGCCGGTGCGGCGGTCGAACTTGTCGAGGTAGGCGCCGTTGTTCGTGCCGCTGTAGAAGAGATCCGGATTGCGCGGATCGGGGGCGATGTAGCCCGGCTCGCCGCCGCCGGCCACGTACGAGACGGCCATCCCCCCGCTCGTCGGGTCGGCCCCCGCCGGCCGGCCAAGGCCTCCGCCCCGGCGGCCGCCGACGCCGAGGCCGAAGGCGGCGGCGTTCCAGTTGAAGGGGGTGCACAGCGTCGTGTTGTCCTGCTGCGAGCCGCAGACGTGGTACGGCACGTGCTTCGTGGTCACCACGTGGTAGAACTGCTCCGTGGGGAAGTCCTGCTCGGACCACTTCGCACCGGTGGATACCGTGACCGCCCCGCCGCCGTCGTTGCCGACGACGAGGTGGGCCGCGTTGTCCGGATCGATCCACAGGTCGTGGAAGTCGCCGTGCGTGCCGTCGCCGATGCTGGCGAGCGTCCTGCCGCCGTCGGTCGAGCGGAAGAACGAGGTGTTCTGCAGGTACACGACGTCGGCGTTCCCCGGGTCGGCGAAGACATGCGTGTAGTAGAAGGCGCGCTGGCGGATGGACCGGCTCTGGTTGATCATCGTCCAGGTCGCGCCCCCGTCGTCGCTGCGGAGCAGTCCGCCGTCCGCGTGCTCGACGAGCGCATAGACGCGCTGGCCGGCGGCCCCGGTGACGGCCACGCCGATGCGGCCGACGACGCCCGCGGGCATGCCGGGGGCGCGGGTGATCTCGCGCCAGGTCTCGCCGCCGTCGGTGCTCTTGAAGAGCCCGGACCCGGGACCGCCGGACGACATCTGCCACTCCTTGCGGTAGGCCTCCCACAGGGCGGCGTAGAGGACGTCGGGGTTCGTCGGATCCACGACGAGGTCGATCGCGGCGGTCCGCTCGTCGCGGAAGAGCACCTTGCGCCAGGTGCGGCCGCCGTCGGTGGTCTTGAAGACGCCGCGCTCGGCGCTGGGCTCGCTGTACTTGCCGAACGCCGCGACCCACGCGACGTCGGGGTTCCTGGGGTGGATGCGGATCTTCGCGATGCCGTGCGACTCGCGGAAGCCGACGTGCGTCCACGTCTTCCCGCCGTCGGTGGAGCGGTAGACGCCGTCGCCCGGCATGATGTTGCCGCGGATGCACGTCTCGCCCATGCCGATGTACACGAGGTCGGGGTTCGACTCGCTCACCGCCACGGCACCGACCGAGGCGCTGTTGACCTGCCCGTCGGTGACCGGTGCCCAGCGCTCGCCGCCGTCGGTGGTCTTCCAGAGTCCGCCGCCGACCGCGCCGAAGTACGCCTCGGCGGGGCGGCCGCGTACGCCGGAGACCGCGATCGACCGGCCGCCGCGATCGGGGCCGATGTTCCGCCAGCGATACGCGGCGCGGATCATCGAGTCGAGCGGCACGCCGGGGAGGGTCGCCGGGGCCGCCGCAGCGGCGGCACGTCGGACCGGGGGAGCCTGCGCCGGGACGAGGGTGGCCGGAGCGAGCGCAAGACCGCACGCGGCGAGGAGGACACGACGGAACATCGGCATCGGTGCGAGAGCGTGGGCGATCGGCCGGGCCGCCTCTGTCGCGGGGCGGCGGGCATCCGCAGTTTGTGGACGGGACGCCCGCGGCGGAAGGTCGCGCGCGGCCCCGATGCCGCCCGGCTTCCACCCGAGTCATCCATGCCCGGACCGTCCATGCCCGCCTCCCCCCGTGCCGTGCGCCACCTCGCCCTCGCGGCGTGCGTCGGCCTCCCCGTCCTCGCGCAGGCGCAGGACTTCGACAAGCTCATCGACGCGCGTCTCCCTGCGGTCATGCCCAAGGTCGTCGCGTGGCGGCGCGACATCCACGAGCACCCGGAGCTCTCGTTCGAGGAGGTGCGCACGGCGGCGCTCGTGGCCGCGCACCTCAAGTCGCTCGGCCTCGAGGTGACGACGGGCGTCGGCCGCACGGGCGTGGTGGGCGTGCTGCGCGGGGGCAAGCCCGGACCGGTGGTCGCGCTGCGTGCCGACATGGACGCCCTGCCCGTGACCGAGCAGGTGGACCTCCCGTTCCGCAGCCGGGCCAAGGCGCGGTGGCAGGGCCAGGATGTCGGCGTGATGCACGCCTGCGGGCACGACAACCACGTGGCGATCCTGATGGGCGCCGCCGAGGTGCTCGCCGGACTGCGCGCGCAGGTGCCGGGGACGGTGAAGTTCATCTTCCAGCCGGCGGAGGAGGGGCTCGGCGGGGCGAAGGCCATGGTGACCGATGGCGCGCTCGCCGCGCCGACGCCGAGCGCGATCTTCGGCCTGCACGTGTGGCCCAACCGGGTCGGCACCATCGCCGTGAAGCCCGGGCCGTTCATGGCCGCGGCGGGCAACTTCCACATCGTCGTGAAGGGGCGGCAGACGCACGGTTCGTCGCCGTGGAAGGGGGTGGACCCGATCGTCGTCGCGTCGCAGATCGTGCTCGGCCTGCAGACGATCGCGAGCCGTCAGGTGGACGTGACGTACCAGCCGAGCGTGATCACCATCGGCGCGATCAACGGCGGCAACCGCAGCAACATCATCCCGGACTCGGTGGTGATGCAGGGGACGCTGCGGACGTTCGACGACGGCATGCGGGCCGACATCGCCGCGCGCATCCGCCGCACGGCGGAGGACATCGCGCGCGCCGGGGGGGCGACGGCGATCGTGACGGTGGACGAGGGAGGCCTGGTGACGGCCAACGACACGTCCCTGACCGAGCGAATGCTGCCGACGCTCCGTCGGGCGGCGCCGGCGGGCGTCGGGGCGATCCCGCCGGTGACGGGCTCGGAGGACTTCCCGGTGTTCACGCGCGACCTGCCGGGCATCTTCTTCTTCCTCGGCGTCACGCCGAAGGACCGCGACCCGCTGACGGCACCGGCCAATCACTCGCCGCTCTTCTTCGCGGACGAGGGGGCGCTCGAGACGGGGGTGCGGGCGATGTCGGCGCTCGCGCTGGACTATCTGCGGAATCCCCTGCCCCCGCGCAAGCCGGGCACGGCGGGTGGCTGACGGGCGCGGCGCCCCCGACGCCGCGTCGCGCCAGCAGGCGAGCTGGGAGCCCAACGCCGCGGCGTGGACCGCCGCGGTGCGCGCCGGCGCGATCGCGAGTCGGCGGCGCGGGACGGACGCGGCGATCGTCGCCGCGTGCGCGGCCGCGCCGGGGCTGCGGGTGCTCGACGTCGGGTGCGGCGAGGGGTGGCTGTCGCGTGCCCTCGCCGAGGCGGGGGCCAGCGTGCTGGGCGTGGACGCCAGCCGGCCGCTGATTGACGCGGCTGCGGCCGCCGGCGGGGCGCGCTTCGCCGTGGCCTCCTACGCGACGCTCGTCGCCGACCCGTCGGTGGCGGCGGGCCCCTTCGACCTCGTCGTCTGCAACTTCGCCCTGCTGGACGAGGATCTCGTGCCGCTGCTCGCGTCGCTCGCGCGGCGCTTGGCACCGACGGGCCGTTTGGTGATCCAGACGGTGCACCCGGTCGTCGCCGCCGGCGAGGCGGGCTACGTCGGGGGCTGGCGCGAAGAGACGTTCGCGGGCTTCGGCGAGGGATTCGCGGCACCGATGCCGTGGTACTTCCGGCGCCTGTCGGGGTGGTTCGCGGCGATCGGCGCGGCCGGCCTCGCGGTGTCGTCGCTGGAGGAACCGCAGGCGGCGGACGGCTCGGTGCTGTCGCTGCTGCTGACGTGCCGGGGTGCCGGCGACGCGTCGGGCTGACGCCCCTGCAGGGGGGCCGGCGGCGGGTGGGCGTCGCCCGGGGGAACCGCTCGCGGGAACGCCCGCCACGCGAGCGTGGTTCACCGTTGTCCGGGTCGGGGGTCGGCGCAATGCCATCCCCTGGTCCGCGTTGTGACACGGACCGGACCGCACTACCGTTTTGCGACCGTCGTGCCTCGTTCGGCCCCGTCCGGGTCCCCGACGACACGACCAACCTGGAGAATCCCGATGCTCCTGCGAGGTCTGCGACGCGGACTCGCCTTCCTGGCCATCCTCGTGGTGCCGGGGGCGCTGACCGCCCAGACGGCCACTGGCACCGTGCGCGGCAAGGTGACGGATGCCGCCACCGCGACCGGGCTGGCCGAAGCCCAGGTGCTCATCGTCGGCACGCGCCTTGGCGCGGTGACGACGGGCACCGGCGAGTACGTGCTGACCGGCGTCCCCACGGGGCCGCGCACGGTGACCATCCGCCGAATCGGCTACGCGCCGGTGACACGGACGATCACGGTGGCCGCCGACCAGGCGGTGATCGTCAACGCCGCGCTGCGGCAGAGCGGCATCAACCTGAGCGAGGTCGTCGTGACGGGCACCGCCACGCCGACGGAGAAGCGCCGCGTGGGCACGAGCGTGGCGTCGGTGGACTCGTCGCTGCTGACGAAGGCGCAGGCGGTGACGCTCGACCAGGCGCTGCAGGGCAAGATCGCCGGCGCGCAGATCACGCAGAACTCGGGCGGCCCGGGCGGCGGCGGCATCTCGGTGCGGCTCCGCGGGACGAACTCGTTCATCTCGGGCTCCGATCCGCTGTACATCGTGGACGGCGTGATCGTGGACAACGGGTCGAACCAGCTGACCGACCTCGGCATCCGGTCGAACCCGCAGAACCGCCTGGCCGACATCAACCCGGCCGACATCGAGCGGGTCGAGATCATCCGCGGCGCCGCCGCGGCGGCCCTGTACGGCTCGCGCGCGAACAACGGCGTCGTGCAGATCTTCACGCGGCGCGGCACGGCGGGCAAGGCGCGCTTCGCCCTCACGACGCGCTACGGCACCAACGAGCTGCGCGAGCAGCAGCCGTTCAACTACTACCCGTTCGACATCAACGGCCGCCCGATCGCGCGGTTCAACTACCAGAACGACATCTTCCATCGCGCCCAGACGACGGAGCAGAACCTCACCGTCGAGGGGGGCACGGACCAGACCAAGTACTTCCTGAGCGCGAACGTGCTGGCGGACGAGGGGATCATCCGCTCGACGTCGTCGCTCCGGCAGGGGGCGCGGCTCAACCTGTCGCAGCAGCTGGCCCCGACGTTGCTGGCGAACGTCACGGCGAACTACATCACGACGCGCAACCAGCTGCAGGCCTTCGGCGAGCAGAACGACTACGGCATCATGGGGTCGCTGTTCTTCGCGCCGACGAGCGTGGACTTCCGTCCCGCCAACGGGATCTACCCACTCCCGCCGACGCTCGGCACGAACCCGCTCCTCGCGATCGACCGCATCCGCAACCCGCAGACGATCAACCGGTTCATCGGCTCGGCGAAGCTGACGTGGACGCCGCGGCCGAACCTGCTGTTCGACTACACGATCGGGCTCGACGGCCAGTCCTTCGAACAGCGGCAGTTCGTCCCGCGGGGCGCGGTGCTCGGTACGGCACCGCTCGCGACGGGGCGTTCGCAGTCGATCTTCCAGGACACGCGGGTCGTCAACCAGGACGGCGTCGCGAGCTGGACGACGCGCCCGACGTCGAAGATCGAGCTGCGCACCACGGGCGGCTTCAACTACACGCAGCAGAACATCAACACCACCAACGCGGTCGCCAACGGCCTCGCCCCGGTGGGTGAGCTGGTGGGCGCGGGCTCGGTGTTCGCGGCCGGCCAGACGAACGTCGAGCTGCGCACGCTCGGCTTCTACGGGCAGCAGGAGTTCGCCTGGGACGACCGGCTGTTCCTCTCGGCGGCGGTGCGCTACGACGCCTCGAGCACCTTCGCCCCCGACGAGCGCTGGCAGGCGTTCCCCAAGCTGTCCGCCTCGTACGTCGTGCTGGAGAACCGCTCGGGGCTCCTCAACAGCCTGCGCGTGCGGTCGGCGCTCGGATACGCCGGCAGCCAGCCGAGCATCGTGAACGCCTACTCGCAGTTCGTCGCCTTCGGCCAGCTGCCGTTCGCCGGCCGGCCGGGCTTCGTGAACGACATCACGTTCGGCAATCCGCGGCTCCGCAACGAGCGGGCGCGCGAGTTCGAGGTCGGTGCCGACGTCGGGTTCCTCAACGGCCGCATCGGCCTCGAGGCCCAGTACTACGACCGCCTCGTGAGCGACCTGCTCTTCTTCCGGCCGCTCGCGACGTCCACCGGCTTCTCGCGCCAGTTCGCGCCGATCGGCACGATGTCGAACACGGGCATCGAGCTCCTCGTCCGCACGACGAACGTGGACCGGAAGAACCTCAAGTGGGAGAGCACGATCACCTACACCCGCAACCGCAACCTCGTCGAGAGCCTGAGCATCCTCGACTTCCAGTCGGCGGGCGGCTACCCGAACCGCATCCGCGCGGGCCAGCCGGCGGGCGTCTTCTACGGCTCGTACGCGGCGCGCAACTGCGTCACCGGCGCGCTGCTGGTGGACTCGCTCGGCCGCTACCGCCGCAGCAACCAGACCGCCGACATGGGCGCCACCCTCGCGGCGCGCCAGGCGCTCTCGGGCGGCACCTGCAACGACTCCAACAACGCCGTCATCGGCGACCCGAACCCCGACTGGATGGGCTCGATCCTCAACGAGTTCACCATCGCCCGGAAGCTCCGCCTGCGCCTGCTCTTCGACGGCGTCTTCGGCAACGACATCATGAATCTCTCGACGCGCGCCCAGAACGCCGGCATCGCCAGCAACTCCCGCGAGTTCGAGCGCGAGCTGCTGCCCTTCGGCGACCCGCGAAAGCTCCCCGCGGGCTTCAACGCCCGCACGCAGGGCATCTTCCAGTACTGGGTCGAGGACGGCTCGTTCGTGAAGCTGCGCGAGATCTCCGCCAGCTACACCTTCGATCAGCCGGTCGTCCGCAAGGTCTTCAAGGACGGCATCGACGTGACGGTCTCGGGCCGCAACGTGTGGGTCTGGACCAACTACTCGGGCTTCGACCCCGAGATCAACCTCTTCGGCACCAACGCCGGCGGTGTGGGCTCGGCCCAGACCACGGCGGCCGACCGCGGCTTCGACTTCGGCGGGTATCCGATCCCGCGCACGTGGTCGATCTCCGCGCGGTTCACCTACTGACCACGGAGCCGCTTCCGATGCGCATCATCCGGCATGGCGCGGTGGCCCTGGCCGCCGCCTGTACGACCCTCGCGGGCTGCAACCTCGACCTGCAGAACCCCAACTCGCCGACCGCCGAACAGGTCACGACGAGCCCCGATGGCGTGATCGCCCTCGCCACCGGGCTGCAGGGGCGGTACGCCGCCGCCTACGGCAACTTCGCCTACACCGCCGGCCTCGTCACCGACGAGTTCGCCGCGGTCTCGGCCGCCCTCATCTCGATCAGCGACGCCGAACAGGGGGCCGTCGCCCCCGGCACCGGCATCGCCGACGCCGTCTTCAACTCGATCTACCGCGTCGTGCGCTCCGCCGACGACCTGCTCGCGGGGGCGGACGCCCTCTCGGCGCAGTTCGACGCCGGCACCCGCAGCGGGCTCCGGGTCCTCGCCTGGACGCTCAAGGCGGACGCGCTGGGCATGGCCCTGCAGTCCTACCAGCAGGCGCCCATCACCACGTTCGGCCTCACCGAGCCGACCTATGTGAACCGCACCGCGGCGCTGGCCTACATCCGGGCGATCCTCGACTCGGCCAACACCGAGATCACCGCCACGCCGCCCAGCGCGTTCTTCAACGCGAACATCCTGACCCCGGGTGTCTCGCTGCCGAACATGCTGCAGATGTTCCGCGCCCGGTACGCCCGCATGGCGAACGACAACGCCGGCGCGCTCGCCGCGGCGAACCTCGTGGCCCGCACGGGCACCGCGGCCTTCTCGCAGTTCCAGTTCCCCGCCCCGACGGTCAATCCGTACGCGGCGGTGACGGGCGGCGCGAACGGCATCGGCCCGCGCGACAGCTGGCGGCTCGCGCTGCCGGCCAGCGACGGGCGCGGCGCGTACTTCGTCACCGTGGCGGCGGCCACCGGTCGCATCGGGACGGCGCTCGACACGTGGGCGCGCTACGGCAACCCCAACGCGCCCCTCCCCGTGTACTTCCCTGACGAGGCGCTGCTCGTGAAGGCCGAAGCCCTCGCCAACCAGAACGCGATCGTCGAGGCACAGGCCGTGCTCGACAGTGTGCGCACCGACTGCACCGGCGGACGCGGACTCGACGATCCCAAGGCCTGCCTGACGGCCCTCCCGGCGAGCCAGACCCAGACGCAGCTGCTCGCCGAGATCTACCTGCAGCGCCGGTTCGAACTGTACGGCACCGGGCTCCGGTGGGAGGACGTGCGCCGCCGCGGGCTGATCCGCGGGCCGCAGGCCGCCCCGGCCACGCCGCAGGACGGGCAGCGCTGCTGGCTCCCCTACTCCATCGGCGACCGCAACGCCAACCGCAACGTCCCGACCGACCCCGCCGAGCCCACGGCAAGCTTGCTCGTGCCGGCGTCGTGCCCCACGCCGTGAGGACACCGCCGATGACCAACCCTTCGACCATCCGGAGCCGCCTCGTGGCGCACCGTCTTCGTGCGGGCCTCGCCGCCGCCGTCCTCTCGCTCGCCGCGCAGGCGTGCGGGACGACGGAGGCCCCGGGCCCGCTCCAGCCCACGCAGCCGTTCGGTCGCGTGCGCTTCGTCAACCTGATCGTGGACAACGCCCGCAACCCCGTCAACCCGATCCTCGAGGGACTCCCCTTCGGCGCCGGTGTCGCCTACGGCGTCGCCGTGCCGGCGTCGCTCGCGGCGCCGAACACCGGGACCTACGCGCCGATCTACGCCGGCAACCGCACCCTCGTGCTGCGCCGCACGGCGGACACGGCGGTGACGCTCGCGAGCATTCCCTTCGCGGTCACGGCCGACCAGGATCGCACCATCTACGCCACCGGCGGCACCGGCGGCGGGGCGGTGACCAACTTCATCACTACCGACGACAATCAGGCCCCCGCCGCGGGTCAGGTGCGCGTCCGCGTGGTGCACCTGAGCCCGACCGCCGGCAGCGTGGACATCTTCGTCACCACGACCACGGCCGACCTCGCGACCGCGACGCCGACCCTCGCGGCCGTGGGTCCATCGACGGCCTCGGCCTACCTCAGCGTGGCGCCGGGCACGTATCGCGTGCGCGTGGTGCCGGCGGGCACCGCACCGGCGGCGCGCGCCGGCGCGGTGGCGCTCGATGTCAACAACCTCGCGCTGCCGGCCAACGGCGCGCGGACGATCGTCGCCGCCGACGGCACCACCGGCGTCGGCGCACCGGTCCGGGGGTTCGTCCTCACCGATCGCTGACGGTCGGCGACCCGTGCGGTGTGGCGGAGCCGGTTCGCCGGCCCGCCACCGCCGCCACGACGGCGGGCACCAGCGGCGCGAGCACCACCAGCGCCGCCGGGCCCGCCGTCGGCCATTCGGCCGTCGCGAGCCGCGGCCAGTTGAAGATGAACAGGTCGGCCGTCAGGTGGCTCAGCACGACCGTCAGGGCGTCGAAGCGGAAGAACGCCCAGCCCCATGTCGCCCCGACCAGCGTGAGCACCAACGGGCGTGACCAGAACGGCCCCGCCGAGGGCAGGAAGTCCAGCGCCGTGTGCGAGAGTCCGTACACCACGGCCGGCAGCCAGATCGCGACCCATCGCCGCCCCGTCATCCGGTCGAGCCACGTGCCGATGAAGAAGCGGTAGCCGAGTTCCTCGGCGAGAGCCACCGACGCGAAGAACAGCAGCGCCGTCAGCGACGGCGACCACGCGTCGAGCACCTTCTCGAAGAACCCGCGGGGCTGCAGCAGCGGCGCGCCGCCGGTGAGCGCGCCGATCGCCCACGTAGCGCCGGCCATGACCCCGCCGCAGCAGAGCCCGACCAGCCACCCTCGCCACGCCGCTGCCCCCACGGTGGGATCGGCGAGGTGCCCGCGCAGGGCCCGCCAGAGCGAATGCCCGCGGTCGGCACCCGTGCGACGGTCCTCGGCGTCGCCCGCAGCGATGACGGTGAACAGGACGAGCGCGAGCCACGCATTCGTGAGCCCGATCCCCTGCAGCGCCGTCAGCGGCGCCGTGGCCAATGGCCACAGCGGCTCCCACCAGCGCATCAGGAACGCCGGCTCGAGGAAGAAGGTCGCCACGACGCCCCCGAAGACGAACGCCGCCACGGCACCGGGAGCCCCGATGCGCGCCGAGCCGTCGCGCAGGGCGCGCAGCAGGAGGACGAACGCAGCCACAATGGCCGCCGCCACCAGCAGGTAGCCGATGGCAGCGAGCGTGACGGTCGGTGCGGCCGCGGCCAGCCGCGCGCGGGCCGCGGCGTCGGGAACGACGAGGTTCCGCAGCACGCCGGACACCCGGTCACCGGCCACGGTGACCGTCGCGCGCTCCTTGAGCTCAGGGCGCTCGGACCATCGCCGCTCGAACGTGAACGTGCGGTCCACCCGGTTCGGGCGCTCCCGCACCGACGTGCCGATCATCCCCCACGGCGGGGCGTCGGTCGCCAGCTCGACGCGCCGCAGCGCGTCGCGCGCCCGTCCCGCCGCCCCGGCGGAGTCGGTCGCGCCCGCCGGCGCATCGTCCTGCAGCGTGCGCGTCCAGCGGGCGACGCGTCCGTCGGGGGAGACGGCGGCGGCGACGACGTCCGGATCGCCGCGTCGCTTGAACGTCACGACGGCCCCCGCCATCCAGGTGCGCGCGGCGAGCCGCCGCGTCGCCGAGCGGCCGAGCAGCGAGTCGGCATGGTCGAGCGCCGGCACGTCCACGACGACCTCGCCCGCCGCGCGGTGCGCCTGCAGGTCGAGTCCCTCGCGTGCCAGGAAGGCCCGCGCGACCGGGACCTGCGACGACGGATCGAGGCCGCGCCCCAGTGGCACGAGCGGCCACAGCTCCGGCAGTCGCCACGCGAAGAGCAGCGCCGACGCGAGCGCGAGCGGGAGGAGCCAGCGCGGTGCCGTGGGCATGCCCCGCAAGGTGTCCATCGGCCTCGCGTCGGGGAAGTGGGCGCGGTGCGGTGCTCAGGGCCGCCCTCGCGCCCATGCGCGCGCTCCCCGCATAGATTCCGCGCGTGACCAGCGCCGTCCTGTGGCACGACCTGCCCGCCGAGCCCCGTCCCTCGCTCGACGACGACTGCACCGCCGACGTGTGCGTGATCGGGTTGGGTGGCTCGGGGCTCGCCGCCGCGCGCGAAGCCCGCGCCCTCGGTGCCCGCGTGGTCGCGCTCGAGGCGACCGCCGTCGCAGGCGGGGCGGCGGGACGAAACGGCGGCCTGCTCCTCGGCGGACTCGCCGAGTTCCACCACGACGCCTGCGAGCGCTGGGGGGCCGACGCCGCCACGGCGCTCTACCGCCACACCCTCGACGAGCTCGGCCGCATGCGCGCGGACGCCCCCGACGCCACGTGGTGGCGCGGCTCGCTGCGCATCGCCGACGACGACGCCGAGGTGGACGACTGCGCCCGCCAGCAGGCACGGATGGCGCTCGACGGCCTGCGGGTCGAGTGGTACGAGGGCCCGGAGGGGCGGGGCCTGCTCTTCCCCGAGGATGGCGCGTGCCACCCGGTGCGTCGCGCGCGGTTGCTGGCTCAGCGCGCCGCGCAGGAGGGCGTGGTGCTGTACGAGCGCACGCCGGTCACCGCGATCGCGGACGGCGAGGTGCACACCGACGGCGGCGCGGTGGTGTACGCTCCGCTCGTGCTGGTCTGCACCGACGGCGGGCTCGGGGACCTCGTCCCCGAGGTGGCGCGACGCGCGCGGCCGGTGCGCCTGCAGATGCTGGCGACCGCGGCCGCCGCCGACGTGGCGCTCGTGCGTCCGGTCTATGCGCGCTACGGCTACGACTACTGGCAGCAGTTGCCCGACGGGCGCGTGGTCCTCGGGGGCGGGCGCGACCAGTTCCGCGGGGCCGAGTTCACCCGCGACGACACGCCCTCGGCGGAGGTGCAGGCGTTTCTCGAGTCGCGGCTGCGCGCGGCCGTCGGCACGTCCGCGACGATCACGCACCGGTGGGCCGCGACGGTGAGCTTCACCGACGACGCCCTGCCGATCGTCGAGCCCGTGCGGGAGGGCGTGTGGGCCGTCGGTGCCTACAACGGCACCGGCAACGTCGTGGGCGCCCTGTGCGCGCGCGGGGCCGCGCGCCGCGCGCTCGGCCACGCCGACGAGTGGCTCGACCTGCTCGACGCGCTCCGCCAGCCCGCCTTCCGACCCTGACCACCCGCCGATGCTCCGCCTCCCCGCTGTCACCCTGCTCGCCCTGCTCGCCGCCGCCTGCGGCAAGGACACTCCAGCCCCGCCCGCCGTGCCCATCGAGAAGACGACCTTCGCCGCCAGCACCGGCGTGCAGCTCGCCCAGATGACCAAGAAGCCCTCGGGGCTCTACGTACGCGACCTCATCGTCGGCGCGGGCGAGGTGGCGACCCCGAACCGGCGCGTGGAAGTGCACTACGTCGGTGAGCTGGCGGACGGGCGGGAATTCGACAAGAACGAGGCGGGCGACACGCCGCTCGACTTCGTGCTGGGCACCGGGCAGGTGATCGTCGGCTGGGACGAAGGGGTCGCGGGGATGCGCGTGGGCGGCAAGCGCCAGCTCGTCATCCCCCCGGAGCTGGCCTACGGCGCCGAGGGGATCGGCCCGATCCCGCCGAACGCGGTGCTGGTGTTCACCGTCGAGCTCGTGGCGGTCCGGTAGCAGCGGATCCGTGCGGGGCCGGCCCTACCAGGCCGGCCCTACCAGGCCGGCCCTACCAGGCCGGCCCTACCAGGCCGGCCCTACCAGGCCGGCCCTACCAGGCCGGCACCAGGTACCACGCCTCCTGTCGCGGGCGGAAGAAGACCCACCCTTGATCGGTCAGGTGCGCGTCGTCCTCCATCATCACGAACACCTTCTGCCCACCCCACTCGGCCACCGGAGTGGCGGTATTGAGCTCGATCGAGATGTAGCTGCCGGGCCGGAGCGGATTGGGCAGTTCGTTGGCGTCGCGCCGCGCCGAGCGGAAGTCGATGGACGCGCCGAGGCCGTGTCCGTGCACGCCGATCGGGTGCGAGTAGATCATCGCCTCGATTCCCCGCGCCTTCATGTCGGCCATCGTCGCCTCGTACACCTCGCCGGCCGGCCGGCCCGGGCGCGAGTGCGTCTTCATGAGCGCGTCCTGCAGCGTGTTGGTGTTGCGCATCGCGGCCTTGAGCCCCTCGGGCACGTCGCGTTCGCCCGGCTTGAGCACGTAGGCCATCTTCTGCCAGTCGGTGTCGAAGCCCATCACGCTGATGCCGACGTCGAGGTGGACCACGTCCCCGTGGCGGATCACGGTGCTCTCCGGCGCAATCGCGAGGAAGCCCCGCGACGTCGGGTTGGGCACGCCCGCCCGCTGCACGCGCAGGTCCTGCTGGAACCAGGTGCGCACCCCGACGGCCCAGAAGGCGTCGTAGAGCCAGTTGCGCACGTCGCCGACGGTGGTGCGGCCGGGCGTGATCACCTCGCCGGAGAGCGCCCGCTTCGCGAGCATCTCGGTGAGCGCCACCGCGGCGGTGTAGTAGGGCATCTCGTCCGGCAGTCGCGTGTCGCAGTACTCCTCGATGAGTCCAGCCGCGCTGGTGAAGCGGGCCGCGGCCTCGGGGCCCATCGCCTCGGCGAGGAACTGCCACGTGTCGTGCGTGAGCGAGCGCTGCACGCCGCGCCGCCCGCCGATGGACAGCCCGATCGTCCGCGGCTGGTGCTGCTGGTAGAGCGCGCGGAACTGCTGGGCCGCCGGCACCGGCTCGTCGGGGCTCTCGAAGAAGCGCTTGAGGTTGTCCTCGCTGTAGCCGGTGACGGCGACGCGGCGGAGCCGGTCGCCCGCGTCGATGAAGACGAAGAAGTCGCGGTTCCCCGTGTACGGCCGCGGCGGGGCGACGAGCGACGTGAGCGGATCGTCGTGGAACTCCTCGTTGACGACGACCCACATCGCGATGCCATGGCGCCGCATCATCGGCAGCAGCTGCTCGTGCCGCGTCACGAGCCACCGCTCGCGGATGCGGATCTGCTCGCTCCAGCTCGGAAGGCCCGGGGTCGGGTTGCGGAGCGGCCCGGCGGCCGGCGCGCCCTGCGCGGCGGCGGACGCGGGGGGCACGGCGGTGAGCAGCGCGGCGAGCAGCGCGGCGGGCAGCGCGGCGGGCAGCGCGGCGGGCAGCGCGGTGCCGAGCAGGCCGGCCGCGGCCGCGCTGCGGACGATCGCGGGGGCGGGGCTCACCGGGCCCCCCAGAACCGCGGGCGGCTCGCCCCTGGCGGGTTCGCGGCCTGCGGGTCGAGGAACCGCGCGTAGGTCCAGTCGGCCTCGGCGGTGTTGAGCCGCGCCGCATCCGGTTGCGCGTTGAGCGTCGCCCCGAGCGACGCGAGGGAGCCGATGTGCCCCGCGAGTCGCATCGCGAGAATGGACCGCCGGTACGCCTCTTCGAAGTCCGCCCCGCGCACCTGCGCCTGCAGCGGCGAGTACCACGGCTCGGCTCCCGCCAGGAGCAGCGCGTTGCGGGCCTGCGCCTCGTCCTGGAAGGTGAGCGTGATGCGGTACGGGCCCGGCCACGACGGCAGCTTCATCTGCGCGAGCTGCTGCACCCCCTCGCGCACCGCGACCTCGATGCGCCGGCTCGCCTCGGCCCGCGGCAGCAGCGTCGCCTTGCCGCGGTCCGCGGCGACCTTCACGGTAGCGTACTTCGCCCACGGCATCGTGCGCCGCATCTCCTGCTCGAGCTGGTCGTCGCCGGCCACGGCGACGACCGGGATGCCGAGTCGCGCCGCCCCGAGTGCCAGAAGCATGGACTCGTTGAACGGCACGCCGTTCACCTGGTAGCCGACGTCCTCGAACGCGTAGGTGTGGCTGAGAAAACCCTTCCGGTTGCCGGCCCCGGCGTGCATCCCCACGGCGACGATCGCGTCCACCGAGTGGTCGTAGGAATCCATGTAGATGTCGAACGACGCCTCGCGGTAGCCGATGCGTGCCGGCGCCACCAGCTCGGCCTCGAGCACGTCGGGCTCGCGCCCGTTCCCCGATCCGTGGCCGTCAACGACGACGATGTCGGTCACGCCGGCCGCCTTGAGTCCGGCGATGGCGGCGTTCACGTCGGCGGTCACCTGCCGCCGCCCCTCGGCGTAGCGCTCGGGATGGTCCACCGTGGTCATGCGGTAGTCGTCGATGCCCGCAGCCCCTTCCATGTCCGCGAGGATCATGACGCGTAGGGACCGGCCCGTTCCGGTGCCGGTCGGGGCCTGAGCCGCCGCCGGCCGGGGGCGGCCACCGAGCAGGGTGGCCACCGCGGCGGCCACGAGGACTGGAACGAAACGGCAGCGCGGAGTGATCATTCCGCAAATGTTCACTCCCTGCCGCCCCGCCGCTATGCGCCCCGCCATGCGCCCCGCCATGCGCCCCGCCATGCGCCCCGCCATGCGTCGCGCCGCCCCGGTCGCGACCGCCAAGCTCGTGACCGCCCTGCTCGTGACCGCGCTGGCGGCCTGCAGCGGCGAGCGCGAGCCGCCGCCGCTCGACGACATCGCCTGGCAGCGGGAACTCGAGGCGCAGTTCACCGGCCTCGCCGCGATGCGCACCGGGGACTCGGGCCCCCTGTCGTGGACCGGCCTGTGGTCGCTGCCCGAGGGCGGCACCAGCATCGGCAGCGGGCCGGCGGCCGGCATCCGAGTCGCGGGGGTGCCGGCGCTCGCCGGGTTCTTCCAGCACGTCGGCACGGACGTGCTCGTCGAGTCGGCACCGGGGGTCACGCTGCGGCTCGAGGACGGCACGCCGGTCACCGGACCGATGAAGCTCGAGTCGGACGCGACGAGCCGCCCGACGGTGCTCGCGTTCGGCGAGCTGCGGCTGAAGGTACACGAGGAGCCCGGGACGACGCGCCGGTGGATTCGCGCCTGGAACCCGGCCTCGCCGGCGATCGCCGCCTACCGCCCCCCGGAGCGGTTTCCCCTCTCGCGGGACCTCCGGCTCGCGGCGAGACTCACCCCCTCGTCCACCGGCCAGCCCATTGAACTCGAGGACGTCCATGGCGGCACCCAGCAATTCGCGCTGGCGGGGGAGCTGACGTTCACGGTCCGGGGCGGGACGCAGCGCCTCCTCGCCTTCCGTCGCGAAGGGCGCGACTCGCTGTTCGTCGTCTTCCGCGACTCGACGAGCGGCGGCGAGTCGTACGAGGCCGCCCGCTACGTGTACGTGCCGGCGCCCGACAAGGACCGCTGGACGGTGCTCGACTTCAACAAGGCGCACAACCCGCCCTGCGCCTTCACCGCCTTCTCGACGTGCGTCCTGCCGCCGAAGCAGAACCGGCTGGCGGTGCCGATCGCCGCGGGAGAGAAGAAGCCGGCGGGGCCGCCGATCGGGCGCTGACCCCCGCCTACGGCGCGCGTCCCGCGCGCGCCGCGACGCGCGACGCGACGCGCGACGCGTCCTCGCGCACGCTCGCGACCTCCGGCGTGAAGTCCTCGCCCGGGTTCACGAACCGGTCGTGCTCGAAGCGATACTGCCGGTCGTAGAGCTCGCGATAGCGCCCGCCCGCCGCGAGGAGCTCCGCGTGGGTGCCGCGCTCGACGATCTCCCCCTTCTCGAGCACGAGGATCTGGTCGGCGCTGGTGATCGTGCTCAGCCGGTGCGCGATGACGAACGTCGTCCGCCCGTGCCGCAGCGTCCGGAGACCGGCCTGGATCATCGCCTCGCTCTCGCTGTCGAGCGAGCTGGTCGCTTCGTCGAGAATGAGCAGCCGCGGATCGGCGAGGATGGCACGGGCGATCGCCACCCGCTGGCGCTGCCCGCCCGAGAGCTTCACGCCGCGCTCCCCGACGACCGTGTCGTATCCCTGCGGGAACTTCGAGACGAACTCGTCCACGTTGGCGATCCGCGCCACCCGCAGGACCTCCTCGTCGGTCGCCCCGGGACGGGTGAAGGCGATGTTCTCGCGCACGGTGCCGTCGAAGAGGAAGTTGTCCTGCAGCACGACACCCAGGTGCCCGCGGTACTCCGCCAGCCGGAGGCCGGCGAGGTCGTGACCGTCCACCGTCACGCGCCCCCGCTGCGGCCGCGCGAACGCCATCACGAGCGAAATCAGGGTGCTCTTGCCCGAGCCGCTCGACCCGACGAGCGCCGTCGTGGTGCCCGCCGGGGCCCGGAACGACACCCCACGCAGCACCGGCACGCCGGGCTCGTACTCGAACCAGACGTCCTCGAAGGCGACGTCGCCCCGAAGGTCCGGGACAGTCCCCTTCACGGCGTCCTCCTGGTCCTCGGTGGCCATGTCCTTGAGCTCGCGGATGCGGTCGAGGCCCGCGAAGGCCTCGGTGATCTGCGTGCCGATGTTGGCGATGCTCACGAGGGGGGCGGCGACGAGGCCGATGAAGAAGACGTACATCACCAGGTCGCCGATCGTCATGCGACCGTCGCGCACGTCCTGTCCGCCGACGACCATCAGGATCACGCCGACGGCACCGATGACCGCCGTGCTGAGCGCCGCCACCGCCGAGGTGCCGGTGATCGTGCTCGCGATGTTGCGGAAGAGACGGTCGGCGCCCTCGGCGAAGATCCGGCGCTCGCGCGGCTCGGCCGTGTACACCTTCACGATGCGGATCCCGCCGATCGTCTCCGCCAGCCGCCCGGTGACGTCGGCGGTGATGACGCTCCGCTCGCGGAAGATCGGGCGCAGCCGGCGGAAGGCGTACGCCATGCCCCCGCCGAAGACGGCGAGGAAGACGATCGTGATGACCGTGAGCTTCCAGTTCAGCCAGACGAGCACGCCGAGCGCGACCGCCGCCGTCAGGATGCCGCCGACGAGCTGGATCAGTCCCGTCCCGACGAGATTGCGGATTCCTTCCGGGTCGTTCATGACGCGCGAGACGAGCACGCCGCTCTTGGTGCCGTCGAAGAAGCGCACGGGGAGGCGGATCAGGTGCGACTGCACCTCGCGCCGCAGGTCGCTGATCGCGCGCTGCGCCGCCACCGACACCACCTGCGACAGCCCGTAGCTCGTCGCCGCCTGCACCAGCGACGCGACGCCCGCCGCGACCGCGAGCGGCACGAGGAGCTGCCACTGCTGCTTCGTGAGCACCTCGTCGATCAGCCACTTCGACGAGCCCGGCAGCACCAGGCCGGCGGCGCGCGAGACGAGCATCATCGCCAGGCCCGTCCCGACGGACGTGCGGTGGGCCCAGATCAGGGCGCGGGCCTCCGCCCACGCCCGGGCGGAATCGTACGCGGGCTTCTTGGGAGCGGCCGGTGCCGCGCCCGGTGGGCGCGACGCGGACCCGGCCGGGACGACGCTGGTTGCCATGCGCGAAAACTACGGGCCGGACGGCCGGCCCGCGAATCGGCCGAACGGGCTACCCCCGCGACGCCGCCTCGCCCTGCGCCGCCAGCAGCCTCACCGCCCCCAGCAGCTGCGCGAAGCGCGCATCCTTCGCGTGCCCCGCCTTCCAGCGCGCGTAGATCTGCTGCGCGATCACCGCGATCTTGAACAGCCCGAACGCGTGGTACCACCCCATCGGCGGCATCGGCATCCCGCGCAGCTCGCCGTACCGGGCCCACAGCTGCGCGCGCGTCGGATTCCCGGGCAGCGCCGTGATCCCCAGCCCCAGGGCCATCAGCGCCGGCGGGTCCCCCGCCTCGAGCCAGTAGCCCAGCGTCGTGCCGAGGTCGAGCAGCGGATCCCCGACCGTCGCCATCTCCCAGTCGAGCACCGCCACGATGCGGGTCAGGTCGGCCGGGTCGAGGATGCAGTTGTCGTACTTGTAGTCGTTGTGGACGAGGGTCGCCCCCGACTCGGCCGGTGCCCGTGCCGCGAGCCACGCCGCCAGCACGTCCATGTCGGGCACGTCGTCGGTGCGGGCGCGCTGCCAGCGGGCCGTCCAGCCCTCGACCTGCCGGCGCACGTAGCCGTCCGGCTTGCCGAGCTCGGCGATCCCCTCCGCCTCGCGCGGGACCGCGTGGATCGCCGACAGCGTCCGCACGAAGGACTCGCCCAGGCCGTCCATGATCGTCGGCGACAGCACGGTCGCGAGCGCCGGTGACGGCTGGCGCAGGATCACGCCGCGGACCCGGCGCATCACGTAGAACGGGGCGCCGAGGCCCGCCGCCTCGTCGCCGTCGGCCAGCGGCTCCGGCACCGCCACGCCCGCCCGGTGCAGGGCGCGCAGGATCCGGAACTCGCGCGCCATGTCGTGGGCGACCCCCTTCGTCACCCCGGCGGGGGGCCGCCGCAGCACGAGCGCCGTCTCGCCGACCGTGACCAGATAGGTGAGGTTCGAGAAGCCGCGCGGGAACTGCTGCACCGCCAGCGGCCCCTCGAGGCCGAGCCGACCGCGCAGGAACGCGGCGAGCGCGGCCTCGTCGAGCTCCTCGCCCGGCCGGACGGCGTCCGCCGCGTCCTCGCGGGCACCGCTCACGCGCGGTACCGCTTCAGGATGTCGCGCGCGACGACCGACTTGTGCACCTCGTCGGGCCCGTCGTAGATGCGGGCGCCGCGCTCGTGGGCGTACCAGAAGGCGAGCGGCGTGTCGTGCGTCAGCCCGAGGGCCCCGTGCACCTGCACCGCGCGGTCGAGCACCCGCTGCAGCATGCCGGCGACGTGGAACTTGATGAGCGAGATGCGCTCCTTGACCGCCTTCTGCCCCTCGCGGTCCATGCGCTCCGCGGTGTCCTCGACCAGCAGGCGGCAGGCATCGAGCTCCGCGCGCGACTCCGCGATCCAGTGCTGCACGGCCTGCTGGTCGCCCAGCCGCGCGCCGCCGCCCAGCTCGCGCCCCGCCGCGCGGCGGCACATGAGGTCGAGCGCCCGCTCGGCGGTGCCGATCCAGCGCATGCAGTGGTGGATGCGGCCGGGCCCCAGCCGCTCCTGCGCCAGCGCGAACCCGGCGCCGCGCGGGCCGACCAGCGACGCCGCCGGCACGCGCACCCCGTCGAAGCGGAGCTCCGCGTGGCTCGCCCAGTCCTCGCCCGGGTCGCCCATGATCCGGATGTTGCGCACGAGCGTGACACCCGGCGCGTCCATCGGCACGAGGAGCATCGAGGCGCGCTGGTACGGCGACGCCGCCTCCGGATCGGTGACGGCCATGACGATCGCGAAGGCGCTCCCGTCGGCCGCGGTGGTGAACCACTTGTGGGCGTCGAGCACCCACGAGTCGCCCTCGAGCCGCGCGCGCGCGTCGAGCAGCACCGGGTTCGCGCCGGCGTTCCCGGGTTCGGTCATCGCGAAGCAGCTGCGCACATCGCCGCGCAACAGCGGCGCGAGCCATCGGGCGCGCTGCTCCTCCGACCCGTGCGCGAGCAGCAGCTCGAGGTTCCCGACGTCCGGGGCCTGGCAGTTGAAGGCGTACGGTGCCGCCGGCGTCCACCCGAGCTCGGCGCTCACGTGCGCGTAGTCGGCGAGCGCCAGGCCGAGCCCGCCGTGGGCGCGCGGGACGTAGGGGGCCCACAGCCCCGCCGCCTTCACCTCGGCCCGCACGGCATCGAGCGCCGCCCGTGCCTCGCGGAAGGGGCGGTTGAGGAACTCCGGTTCGAGCGGCACGAGGCGTTCGCGGACGATCGCGCGGACCCGTCCCAGCAATTCGTCGCGCGCCTCGCGCGGCAGCCGCGCCGCCGGCGCGCCGCTCATATGGTGTACCCGCCGTCCACCATGTACGTGCCGCCGGTGCAGTACGCCGCCGCCCCGCTCGCAAGGAAGACCGCCATGCCGGCCACGTCCTCGGGCTCGCCGATGCGCGGGATCGGCTGCGCCTTGAGGAATCGGCCCATGATCGCCGGGTCCTGCCAGAGGGTCTGCGAGAAGTCGGTGCGGATGAGCCCCGGGCAGATCGCGTTCGCGCGCACCCCCGACGGCCCCCATTCGCGGGCCATCACCTGCGTGAGCGAGATCAGCGCCGCCTTCGACACGCTGTAGATGCCGAGGCCGTGCTCCGGCGACACACCGCCGATCGAGCTGATGTTGACGATGCTCCCCCCGCCGGCGGCGAGGTGCGGCAGCAGCGCGCGCGCGAGCTGGAACGGGCCGCGCACGTTGACCGCCATGATCTTCTCGAACGCCTCGTCGGACGTCTCCTGCACCGGCCCGAAGACCGGATTCGCCGCCGCGTTGTTGACCAGGATGTCGCAGCCGCCGAACGCGGCGACCGCCTGCGCCGCGAGCCGCGCGACGTCCTCCGACCGCCCGACATGGGCCGGCACGCCGGCGGCCTCGTGGCCGGCGGTGCGGAGCGCCTCCACCACCGCGGCGACCGCCTCGGCCTTGCGCGACGAGACGATGACGCGCGCACCGGCCTGCGCGAGGCCGCGCACGATGGCGAGCCCGATGCCGCGGGTGGCGCCGGTGACGAGGGCGGTGCGACCGGAGAGGGATGCCATGCGCGAATGATCGCCCCACTCCACGGCGGAGGCCAGTCCGGCCCCGCGCCTGCTCAGCGCCGCCGCAGGACGGCGGGGAGCCCCCCCTTCGGCCGCATCGTGATGATCGGCTGCAGCGCCGGGTCGGGCCCCGGCACCTCGACCCGCCACCGCCGAGCGAGCATCGCGAGGCACAGCATCGCCTCCATCCAGGCGAACTGCTCGCCGATGCAGATGCGGGTCCCGCCGCCGAAGGGGAAGTAGGCGAACTTCGGCCGCGCCGCCGCCGCCGCCTCGTCGAACCATCGCTCGGGCCGGAACGCCTCGGGTTCGGGCCACCACCGCGGGTCGCGGTGCGTGACCCACTGCGACACCACGAAGATCGTCCGCGCCGGAAAGGGCTGCCCCGCGACGGTCACCGGCGCCGCCGCGCGCCGCCCCACGATGTACGCGGGGGGATACAGCCGCATCGTCTCGGCCACCACCGCGCGCGTGTAGGGCATCGCGGCGAGGTCGTCGAGCGTCGGCACGCGGTCCCCGAGCACGCGGTCCACCTCGGCGTGCAGCGACGCCGCAGCGTCGGGATGTCGCGCCAGCAGCAACCACGCGAAGGCGAGCGCGTTCGCGGTCGTCTCGTGCCCCGCGAGGAACAGCGTGATCACCTCGTCGCGCAACTGGCGGTCGGTCATCCCCGAGCCGTCCCCCTCATCGTCCTGCGCCGAGAGGAGCATCGAGAGCAGGTCGCCGCGATCGCGGCCGTCGCGCCGCCGTTCGGCGATGATCCGGTAGATGATCGCGTCGAGCGCGTCCTTCGCGCGCGTGAAGCGCCGGGTGCTCGGCAGGGGAAGCTTGAAGAGCGCCATCCCCAGCGGGCCTGCGGCGAACCCCAGCGACACCGCGCGGAACGCGGCGTCGAGCGCCTCCGAGACCTCCGCCGAGTCACCGCTGACGTCGGCACCGAAGAGCGTCGCCGCGACGATCGTGAGCGTGAGCTCCATCATCTCGGCGTGGATGTCCACCGCCGCCCCGTCCCGCCATCGGTCCCGTACCGCCGCGGTCGCGCGCCCCATCGCCTCGGCGTACGCGCCGATGCGCTGGCGATGGAACGCGGGCTGGGCGAGCCGCCGCTGCCGCAGGTGAAACTCCCCCTCGGACGTCAGCAGTCCCTCTCCCAGCAGTGCCTTCGCGAGCTCGAGCGCGCGCCCCTTGTGCATCGAGCGGCCATGCGTCACCAGCACGTCGCGGATGTCGTCGGGATGCGAGACGACGACCACCGTGGCCCATGGCATCGCGAGCTCCACGAGATCCCCGTGCGTCCGGGACAGCTCGGTCACGTACGACAGCCGCCGCCAGCCGTCGCGCGACGACAGCCGGAGGGTGACCTCGCCGGGGAAGCGGGAGGGGGCGCGGACGAGGCGGGTGGCGGGGGGCGCGGTCATCCCGAAAGGAACGCCTCGAGCACCGTCGCGTGCACCCCCTCCGCCTCGCGCTGTCCCATCGCGATCGTCGCCCAGACGCGCTCGGCCGACGTGTAGTCCCATCGGTTGGCGGGGGTCTCCCCGGTCGGTGCCACGTACCAGCGCGAGCCGTCGCGCCACGACGGGCCTCGCGGGTAGGGGCGCGTCAGCAGGACGAGGTTCCGCACCACCGCCGGATGCGCCTCCGCCACGAACGCGGGCACGTTGTCCACCATCCCGCCGTCGAGCAGGCGCGTGCCGCGGAACGCCCCCACCGGCGTGAAGGGGGGCGTGCTCGACGACGCCATCACCAGGTCCGTCAGGTCGTCCACCGTCTCGCAGTCGCGCGCGTCCATCACGAACGGCCGGAAGCCCAGCGCCTGTCCCCACTCCGGGTGCACCTGCCACTTCCGCAGCCGCTTCTCGAGCGAATAGCCGGTGAGCCCCACCGCGACCGCGGCGCTCGCCGGAAGGGTGCGCGGGAACGCCGCGGCCAGGATCCACACGGGAAACGGCGCCGCGCGGATGCGCTCGAGGCCCCCGTCGCGGAAGGTGTGGACGAGCGTATCGCGGAAGATCGGCGCGTGCGGGGTCGGGTTGCGACCGCGCAGGAGGTTCCCCCAGGCGAAGTTGCGCGTGACGTGGGCCCGGCGCGCCGCCCAGTAGCGGCGCACCTCGTCGGTGCGGCCGCTCAGCAGCGTCGTGATGACGCACGACCCCGCGCTCACGCACCCCACCGCGGCGACGCGGTCGAGCAGGTGCCCCCCGAGCGCCTCGAGCACCCCCGTCTGGTAGAACGCCCGGTTGCCGCCCCCGGCGAGCGTCAGGCCGAGGTCGCGCGCGGGCGTCACGGCGCCTCGGGACGCCGCAGCGCGAACAGCGTCGCCGGCCCCTGCGAGGCGAACCAGTCGCCCCCGAGCCGCACGAGGTGCTCGATCTTCCGGTTGTCCGGGACGCCGCCATCCATCACCGACGCGTCCACGTGCACGTGCAGGACCTCGCCGACGACGACGTTGCCCGCCGCCGGCCCGTCGCCGGTGCGCACGACCTGCAGGACGCGGCACTCGAGCGCCGCCGGGCTCTCCGCGACCCGCGGGGGCCGCACGAGGACGCTCGGCGCGCGGGTGAAGCCGGCGTGGTCGAACTCGTCCTCGCCATAGGGGTAGCGGTACGAGGCCTGATTGAGCCGCTCCGCCATCGCCCGGGTCGAGACGCTGACGACGAACTCGCCGGTCGCCTCGACGTTGCGCAGCGTGTCCTTGGGCGCACCGTCGCGCCAGTTCGTTGCGCTGAAGGCCACGGCCATGGGGGCGTAGCCCGCGGCCATGAAGAACGAGAACGGCGCGAGGTTCCCGCGGCCGTCGGCGCCGACGGTCGAGACGAACGCCACCGGCCGCGGCGCCACGAGGGCGTTCAGCAGGGCCGCCCGTTCGGCGATCCCCAGCGACGCGGGGGAGAACTCCGCCACCTCAGCCCCCGGTCGGCCGACGCCGGACGAGCGTGAGGATCGTGTACGTCGCGCACAGGTCGCCGTCCTGATTGCGCACCTCCACGTCCCAGTGCACCACCCCCTGCGGCGGCTGGTCGGCGGGCACCTCCTTCGCGACCTTCTGCTTGCACGTCACCGTCGCCTGGATCGTGTCTCCCGGATACACGGGCTTCGTGAAGCGCAGCCCCTCGAGCCCGTAGTTGAGCATCACGGGCCCCGGGGCGGGATCCACGAAGAGCCCCGCTGCGGCCGACAGGACGAAGTACCCGTGCGCGACGCGCCGCTCGAAGAGCGACGCCCGGGCTGCGATGTCGTCCATGTGCGCGTAGAAGAAGTCGCCGGAGAGGCAGGCGAAGTTCACCACGTCGGCCTCGGTCACGGTGCGGCGGTGGGTGACCAGCGCCTCGCCGATCTGGATCTCGTCGAACCACCGGCGGAACGGGTGCACGCCGGTCTCGAGGCGCCGCGCCCCCGTCGTCCACTCGTTCGTGACCGCCGCGATCACGTCGGGGCTCCCCTGCACCGCGACGCGCTGCAGGTAGTGCAGCACGCCGCGCTTGCCGCCCATCTCCTCGCCGCCACCCGCGCGCCCGGGGCCGCCGTGCACGAGGTGCGGCATCGGCGAGCCGTGGCCGGTGCTCTCCTTGGCGCTCGACCGGTCGAGCACCAGCAGCCGGCCGTGGTACGGGCCGATGCCGAAGACCACGCGCTTCGCCACCGCCGGATCGGCCGTGAAGAGCGAACCGCACAGCGAGCCCTGGCCGCGGCGCGCGATCAGCACGGCGTCGTCCAGCGACCGATAGGGCATCACCGTGTTGACCGGCCCGAACGCCTCGACGTCGTGCGCCTCGGTGGTGCGCAGCGGCTCGGCGCAGTGCAGCAGCAGCGGCGGAAAGAAGGCCCCCTTCTCGGCGTCGGCCCCGACGACGTCGAGCGTCGCGAGGTCGCCATAGACGAGCTCGGCCGCCTGCCGGATGCGCGCGACCGCCGCGCCGACGTCGCGCACCTGCGTGCGGCTCGCCAGCGGGCCCATGCGCACGTCGTCGCGCCGCGGGTCGCCGATGACCGTCTTCTCGAGCCGCGCCTTCAGGGCCGCGAGCACCGCCTCCTGCGTCCCCTCGGGGACGATCGTCCGGCGGATCGCCGTGCACTTCTGCCCCGCCTTCGCCGTCATCTCCTTCGCGACCTCCTTGATGAAGAGGTCGAACTCCGGCGTGCCGGGCAGCGCGTCGGGGCCGAGAATCGAGCAGTTGAGCGAGTCGGCCTCCATGTTGAAGCGCACCGCGTTGGCCACCACCGCCGGATGCGCCTTGAGCTTGCGCCCGGTGTCGGCCGAGCCGGTGAAGGCGACGACGTCCTGGCAGGTGAGGTGGTCGAGCAGGTCGCCGGCCGAGCCGCAGACCAGTTGCACGGCCCCCTCGGGGAGCAGCCCGGTGGCGATCATCTCGCGGAAGACCGCCTCGGTGAGGAAGCTCGTCGCCGTCGCCGGCTTGACGATCGCCGGCACCCCCGCCAGCAGGCAGGGGGCGAGCTTCTCCATCATCCCCCACACGGGGAAGTTGAACGCGTTGATGTGCACCCCCACCCCTTCGAGTGGCACCATCACATGGCGGCCGACGAAGGTGCCCCCCTTGGAGAGGGCCTCGGTGGGCCCGTCCACGTAGAAGGGCTCGTTGGGGAACTCGCGGCGGCCCTTGGAGGCGTACACGAAGAACGTGCCGAACCCCCCGTCGATGTCGATCCACGAGTCCGCGCGGGTGGCCCCGGTGCGGTAGGAGACCTCGTAGAAGGCGTCCTTCCGCGCCTGCAGCGCCGTCGCGACGGCCTTGAGCATCCGCGCGCGCTCGTGGAACGTCATCGCGCGCAACCGCGGACCGCCGACGGTGCGGGCGTACTCGAGCATCCCCTTGAAGTCGAGGCCGGCGGACGAGGCGGTGGCCACCACGTCGCCGGTGACGGCGTCGTACAGCGGGGTGCCGGTGCCCGTGCCGGCGCGCCACGTGCCGAGGGCGAAGTTCTGCAGGGTCGTCATGGGGTGTCTGGTGTCGTGCGGGTGTCCGTCAACCTTCTCGTGCGTACGGGCGGGTCATGCCCGGTCCTTGCGCGCCGACCACTGGTCGTACCGCATCGGCTGCTCGCGTCGCCCGGCCGGCACCTCGCGCAGGGGCTCCACCTCGCGCCACGACCCGCGCAGGTGCGCGGGCAGCGCCTGATAGAGCGCCGTGCCCTCTGTCTTCCACGCGAGCATCTCGTCGGTGACGTCCTTGACGACGCGCGCCGGGTTGCCGACCACGATCGTGCGCGGCGGGATCGTCATCCCCTCGGGAACGAACGCCATCGCCCCCACGACGCTGCCGGCGCCGACGACGACGCGGTCCATCACGACGGCGTTCATGCCGACGAGGCAGTTGGCCCCGAGGCGCGCGCCGTGGATGACGGCCCCGTGGCCCACGTGGGCCCCCGGCTCGAGGACCACCGTCACGCCGGGGAACATGTGCACGGTGCAGTTCTCCTGCACGTTGCACCCGTCGCCGATCTCGATCCCGCCCCAGTCGCCGCGCAGCGCGGCCCCGGGGCCGATGTAGCAGTCGCGGCCGATGATGACGTTGCCGGTGACGGCCGCCAGCGGATGCACGAACGCCGTCTCGTGCACCACCGGCACGAAGCCGTCGAAGGCGTAGATCGCCATCGCTACACCCGCTCGAGGACCATCGCCATGCCCTGCCCCACGCCGACGCACATGGTCGCCAGGGCATGGCGACCCTCGCGGCGCTGCAGCTCGCGCGCGGCCGTCAGGGCGAGGCGGGCGCCGCTCATCCCCAACGGGTGGCCGAGGGCGATCGCCCCGCCGTTCGGGTTCACCCGCGGGTCGTCATCGGCGACGCCGAGCGCCCGCAGCGAGGCGAGCACCTGGGCGGCGAACGCCTCGTTCAGCTCGAGCACGTCGAACTGCCCGAGCGAGAGCCCCGTGCGCGCCAGCACGGCCCGCGTCGCCGGCACCGGACCGATCCCCATCACCCGCGGCTCCACCCCCGCCGCTGCGGTCGCCACGATGCGCGCCAGCGGGCGCGCGCCGAGCCGCCGCAGCCCCTCCTCGGAGGCCACGAGCACCGCCGCCGCGCCGTCGTTGAGCCCCGAGCTGTTGCCGGCCGTCACCGAGCCCTTGCCGTCGTGCCGGAAGGCCGGCTTGAGCGCCGCCAGCCCCTCGCGGGTCGTCGCGGGACGGGGGAATTCGTCCTCCGCCACCCGGCGCGGCTCGCCCTTCCGCTGGGGCACGTCCACGGGCACGATCTCCCCCGCGACCCATCCCGCGGCCTTCGCC